>Ga0208492_1000353_pt1 | contig 41018 bp, 33 predicted proteins | sample Subbioar_CSW14AB_FD_184820 | JGI IMG/M metagenome (GOLD analysis project Ga0208492, IMG submission 184820) | Serpentinite rock and fluid subsurface biosphere microbial communities from McLaughlin Reserve, California, USA - CR12Mar_CSW14AB (SPAdes) | ecosystem: Environmental > Terrestrial > Deep... | reverse complement strand
GAAAGCGCAGGCATGATGACGCGCCTCTGGCAGATTCCGAATCTCTTCCTGTTGCTGGCGCTGCTCTCGCAGGTGGTGCTCTATCCCCTGCTGCAGATGCAGGCCCACGGCAAGGCGGCCCTCGCCGCCGTCGATTGGTTGATTCTGGTGCTGGCCTTGCGCGCCGCGCGCTCGTCAGGCGGTGAATCCCGTCTCGGCTATGTGTTGCTGGTGCCGGCCATCGGCCTCAATGCGCTGGTCGCGTTCTGGCCGCAACCGCTGGCCATCGTGCTGAGCTTCATCGCGCAATGCGTATTCCATTCCTTCGTCATCATCTGCCTGCTGCGCTACATTCTCAGCGACGATGACATGACCCTGGATGAGCTGTTCGCCGCCGCGTCGCTCTATGTGTTGATGGCCTTCGCCTTCAGCTTCGTGCTGGCCGCCATCGAACAGGTGTCGCCGGGTTCGTTCTTCATCAATCCCGCCAACAACCCCGATGGCGTGGTCGGCTGGTGGGATCTGGTGTATTTCAGTTTCACCTGTCTGACGAGCGTCGGTTTCGGTGAGATCACGCCGGTCTCGGATATCGCGCGCTCGGTGGTCATGATTGAGCAGATGAGCGGCGTGCTGTTCCTCGCCATCGTGATATCGAGATTGATCTCCATGCACGGTATTCGGCAGCGCGCGCCCTAGGTGCGAACGGATTCGCACCGACGCGCAGGGATGTCAGTCCAGGATCGCGACCGCCCGCGTCCAGCCCGCCGAGGCGCCGCGGATCTTGACCGGGAAACAGCTCACCATGAAACCGTCGCCGGGCAGTGCTTCCAGGTTGTGCAGTTTTTCGAGATGACAGTAGCCGATATCGCGGCCGGCTTTGTGACCTTCCCACACCAGTCCGGCATTGCCGCTCGCGGCGACTTTGTCCTTGGTGTGCACGAAGGGCGCGTCCCAGCTCCAGCCGTCGGTGCCGGTCAGACGCACGCCGCGTTCGAGTAGATAGAGCGTTGCCTCGCGGCCCATGCCGCAACCGCTGGAGACATAATCGTCGTGGCCATAACGCGCGCCGGCGCGGGTATTGACCACCACGATGTCGAGCGGCGCGAGGGTGTGACCGATACGCCGCAGTTCCGCTTCGACATCCGCCGCGGTGGCGACATAGCCGTCGGGAAAATGGCGGAAGTCGAGTTTCACGCCCGCCTGCAGACACCAGTCCAGCGGCACTTCGTCGATGGTGATGGCGCGTTCGCCCTTGTTCATGGTCGAGTGGAAATGATAGGGCGCGTCGAGATGCGTGCCGTTGTGGGTCATGAGCCTGATCCACTCGATGGCCCAGCCCTCGCTGTCCGGCAACTGATCTTCACGCATGCCGGGAAAGAACTGCACCACATCCTTGGCCGATTGCCTGTGCGTGACGTAGTCGATATGCGGGCCGTAGCCGGGCGGATCGGAAAGCACGTCGTTTTCGAGCGGGATGGAGATGTCGATGAGGGTGCGGGGCATGGTGGCTCCTCGGTGAATTTGAACAGGATGTGGGTTCGTAGCCCCTCTCCCTCACCCTCTCCCCCATGGGGGAGAGGGAATGGATGAGGCGGTCGGCAGTTCTTCCTACCCCCTCTCCCCCACGGAGGAGAGGGGATGGATACGGAAGCCGGTGGTTTTTCCTGCGCCCTCGCCCCTCGGGGAGAGGGAATGGATAAGAAGACCGGCAGCTTCTCTTACCCCCTCGCCCCTTGGGGCGAGGGCAGGGGAGAGGGGGGTAAACCGAAGCAACAACTCAGCCCCCGCTCGCCGCCTCGATCATCGCCCGCACCCGCGCCGGCGAGAGCGGACTCGTCATCACCTTCACACCGAGAGGCCGCAGCGCATCTTCAACCGCGCCCATGAGGACCGTGGTGGTCGCAATGCAGCCGTCCTCGCCGCCGCCCTTGGAACCGACCTTGGTGCTGGTCGACGGCGTGGTCAGATGATGGATTTCTATTTCCGGTGCGGCCCATACCGTCGGCATGCCGTACTCCTTCAGCGTGCTGGCGCGCGGCCTGCCCTGTTCGTCGTAGTCATAGACCTCGTAGAGCGTGCCGCCCAACTGCTGCACCACACCGCCCTTGATCTGACCGGCCAGCACCAGCGGGTTCAAGACCACGCCGTGATCGGCCACCATCCAGATTTTCAACACCTCGACCCGTCCGGTCTCGACATCCACTTCGACCAGCGCGCCTTCTGCGCCATTGGCATGACCTGAATAGACCTGCACGCGCCCGAACTCGTCGGGCGTCCAGTTCACCTGGGGATGACGATAGGTGCCGATGGCTTCCAGCAATGGCGCGTCGGCACCGGCCAGCACCACGTCGGAACCGGGTTGCACATAGCAGGCATAGGCGAGCTCGGCGAAAGTCATGTGCTGGCCCGAGGCGGCATGGCGGAACTCACCATTGGCAATAACGATGCCGGCGCGCTCGACACCGAGCAGATTGGCCGCGCCGGTCAGCATGCGCGCGCGCAGCTTGTCGGCGGCATCGACTATCGCGCCGACCGCGAACATCGCGCCGCGACTCGAGAACGTGCCCGAGCCCCAGGGCGTGGCCGTGGTATCGCCCCAGGCGATGGTGACGTCCTTGAAGGGCGCGCCGAGCGCATCGGCGACGACCTGCGCATAGGAGGTTTCGATGCCTTGCCCGATGTTCTGCATGCCGGTCATGACGCGCACGCTGCCATCGGATTGGATACGCATCGCGACCGACTCGTAGTTCTGAAAGGCGCTGCCGGGAAACGCGAAGCCCGAGGGCTCGATATAGGGCACGAGACAGATGCCGAGATGACGGCCCTGCGCGAGGGCGCGCGCCTGTTGTTCGCGCAGCGCCGGCACGTCCATCACCGCGACGAGTTTTTCCAGCGACTCGGCAATCGAGCCTTTCTCGATGATGGGGCCGGTCACAACCTGGTGAGGATAGCGGTTCAACAGATTGCGTCGACGAATCTCGATGGGATCGATGCCGAGGCGCGCCGCCGCCTGATCGAGCACCCGTTCCATGAGCAGGTTGGCGAGATCCTTGCCGTAACCGCGATAGGCCGAATAGGGCGCCTTGTTGGTCACCACACAACGCACGTGGGTGCGATAGACATCGAGTTGATAGGGGCCGGGAGCGTAATTGCCGCCGTTCAAGGGCATGCCGAGACCGGCCACCCGTTCGGCGCCATCGACGCCCATGTCGGCGAGGATGTCGGTCTCCATCGCCAGCAGCCTGCCATCGCGTTGGAAGGCCGCGCGCGAGCGTGCCTGGTAATCGCGCGCGGCGGGCCCCGCATGCATCCATTCGGAACGCGACTCGAACCACTTCACTGGCCGACCGAGCAGGATCGAGGCCAGCACCGGCAGCAGTTCGCAATCGACCGAGAGCTTGGCGCCGAAGGCGCCGCCGACATCGTCCGCCAGCACCTGGATGCGGGTCTCCGGCAGGCCGAAGATCCTGGACAGATACATGCGGGTCTGATGCGGGATCTGGGTCGAGGTGCGCACCACCAGGCTCTCGTCGCCCGCGTCGAAGTTGGCGAACACCACGCGCGTTTCGAGCGGCTGCGCGCCGATGCGCTGGGCGACGATATGCTCGTCCACCACCAGCTCGGCACCGGCAAACACGCCATCGACATCGCCATGGGCAAAGCGGTGTTCGAATTGCAGATTGCTCTGCCAGGCGGGATAGATCAGCGCCGCGCTGTCGGCGCCGGTCGCGGCCGCCTGCTCGGCGTCGACATTGACCGGCAGTTCTTCGTATTCCACCCGCACCGCACGCGCCGCGTCCTCGGCCTGGTAGGCGGTGTCCGCCACCACCAGCGCCAGCGGCTCGCCATGGAAGATGACTTTGTCGATGGCCATCGCGTAGCGATGGGGCAGGTTCAGCGTCACCATGTCAATGGTCGCGACGATGGGATTCCAGTGCGATTGCGCTTCCGCGCCGGTCATCACCAGATGCACGCCCGGCATGTCCTTGGCGCGCGCGGTGTCGATGTGCCGGATCAGCGCATGGGCGCGCTGCGCGCGCACCGCGACGGCATGCAGGCTGTGGTTGTCGCCATCGTTGTCGCAATAGCGGCCACGCCCGGCGACCAGACGTCTGTCCTCGCGACGCGCCACCGGCTGGCCGACCCACGACTCGCCTTCCTCGAGCGTCAGCGCCTCGCGCGCATAGGGTGCGGCGTGACCGGCGGCGACCTTCACCGCCTGCAGGATGTTGAGATAGCCCGTGCAGCGACACAGGTTGCCGGACAGCGCATGACGGATGTCCTCGTCGCTGAACGGCGCATCGCCGCGCTGGCTGAGGAAGGCGCGCGCACTCATCACCATGCCGGCGGTGCAGTAGCCGCATTGCATGGCATTGCAGGCGACGAAAGCTTCCTGCAGCGGACTCAGTTCGCGGCCCTGGCTCAGGGATTCGACGGTCGCGACATGGCCGCCATCGGCACCGACCGCCAGCACCAGGCAGGACTTCACCGTGCGCCCGTTCAATTCCACCGTGCAGGCGCCACAGGCGCCTTCTTCACAGGCGATGCGTGTGCTCTTGACGCCGGCATTGTCGCGCAGGAAATCGACCAGCAGGAGGCGCGGTTCGACGCGCGCTGCAATCGAGCGGCCGTTGACCTCGATGACGACGCTGATCCGTTGCGGCTCGTTCATGGGCGGGCCTCGCTTTGCTCCAGGGCGCGACGCACCAGGGTCACGGCGAGGCCGAGTTTGTATTCGTCACTGCCATGGTGATCGACCTGTGGCGCATGACGGCCGCGCACCAGGTTCTCATGCAGGGCGTTGACGACATCGGCCGCATCGCCCTCGAGAATGGCCGTTTCGACTTCCGGCAAGCGTACCGGCATGGGGTCGATGCCGCCGACCGCGACGCGTGCATGGCTGGCGCTACGCACCACGCATACGTTGACCAGCGCGAGATCCTGGCGCTGGCGCGAGAACTCGAGATAGCAACCGCGTGCATCACCGTGGCGTTTGATTTCGATGCTGGTGGCGAGGCGGCCATTCAAAGCATGACTGCGAAAGCCGGTGAAGAAATCGCCCAGCGCGATGCGATCCACCAGTTCGCCATGGGAAGGCGCGACGGCGGTCACCACCGCGTCGCAGGCCAGCAGGGCGACCGGCATGTTGGCGCGCGGATCGGCCCAGCACACATTGCCGAGCACCGTGCCGAGATTGCGTACCTGCACATCGCCGAGCGCCTGCGCCGCGTCGTGCAGCCACGGCAACTCGCTCGCGATCACGGCGTGTTCCAGCAATGCACGGTGCGTGACGCGCGCGCCGATGGTGATGAGGTCATCACCGATGGTGATTTCGTCGCTCAATTCGGCGACGCCGGCCAGATCGACCACCGCCTGCGGTTCGGCGGCACGCAGTCGCATGGCCTGGATGAGGCTCTGGCCGCCCGCCAGGGGCACGGCGCCGGCGGCCAGCGCGCGCAGGGCGTCGGCCAGGGTCGCGGGGCGTGTATAGGTGAATGCACCCGGTCGCATGAATTCGTTCTCCCCTGCGGTCATCACGATGGGCGGCGCCGCGCGGTATTGAATCACTCCTGCACGGAGCGCACCACCGCTCTGCGCACCTGCCCGTCGCGCCGGCTTTTGAGCGATGATGTCGTCCGCCGCGCTGTCTCGCGGCGAACTCAACCGGTCGTTTCGAATCCCCTGCATCGTGAAAGTTCTGCTCGTCGAAGACTCCCTCATCCTGCGTGCGAACCTCGCCGAGCATCTGCGCGCGCAAGGCTCTTCGGTCGACGAGGCCGAGGACGGCGTAGTGGCGCTGGCTTATCTGCGTCGCTATGCGTACGACGTGGTGATCCTCGATCTCATGCTGCCCAAGGTCGACGGCCTCGAGGTGCTGCGCGACATGCGCGCGGCCGGCATGTCGTCTCGGGTGCTGGTGCTGTCGGCGCGCGATCAGATAGCCGACCGCGTCGAGGCCTTGAATCTCGGTGCCGACGACTATCTGGTCAAACCCTTCGCGCAATCGGAGTTGGAATCGCGTCTGCTGGCGCTCATGCGCCGCAGCCTCGGCGCGGCGCAGCCGCTGCTGCGCGAAGGTCATCTGTGTGTCGACCCGGCGCGGCGTATTGCCACGGTCGAGGGTCAGCCCCTCACCCTCACGCCCAAGGAATTCGCGCTGCTCGAAGCCTTGCTGCGCCAGCGCGGCACGGTGTTGACCCGTGGTCGTCTGTTCGCGCAGCTCTACGACAGTCGCAGTGAGTCCTCGGACAAGGTCATCGAAGTGCTGGTCAGCACGCTGCGCGGCAAACTCCTGCAGGCCGGCGTGGTGGATCTCATCCAGACCCGTCGCGGCTTCGGCTACGTGGTCGAATGAGATGGCGTCGATCGCGCGACGCCTGACCCTGTGGATGATAGTCGGCGGCGGGCTGCTGCTGGCGGGCCTGTTCGCGACGCTCGATCATCTGGTCGATTCCCAGTTGCACGAACGCTTTGACGCGGCCCTGGTCGAGCGCGCGCAAGCCTTTGCCGATCTGATCGCGGCGCGCGACGAACACGATCGGCGCCTGGTCAATTCCTGGCCCGAGTTCGCCACCACCCGCCACGAGGACTTCTATCAGATCTGGAATGCGGCCGGCGAAGTGCTGGACCGTGCGGCGTCCAATCGCGCGCGCGATCTCGCCCGTCCCGCGACGCCGGCGGCGAGCGCGCCGACCTTGTTCGATCTGACCCTGCCCGACGGCCATCGCGGCCGCGGTGTGTTGCTGTCGGTGTGGCCGCGGCATGCGCCGGGCGATGCGAGTCAGCCCTGGACCGTAGTGGTGGCCAGCGAACGCGAGGCGGTCGATGCCCTCGAGCGGCGCATCCACCTCATCCTGAGCTACGGCATCGCCTGCGCGCTGCTGTTGATGCTGGGATTGTCGCTGGCGGCGGTGCGTGCCGGATTGCGGCCCTTGCGCATCTTCGGCGAAGACGCCGCGCGTCGCGCGCTGGCGCCACGTCCCAGCCCGACGTCGCTGGCGCTGCCGGCGGAACTGGTGCCCATCGGGCAGTCGCTGGACCGCGCCTTTCAGGCGCTGGGCGAGACCCTGGTGCGCGAACAGCGCTTCGCGCGCGCCGTCGCCCATGAATTGCGTACGCCACTCGCCGAGATGCACAGTGTCGTCGAACGCCTGGCGGCGAGTGAGCGCGGTGCCGACAGCCAGGTCAGCGCACTGCGCGAGAGCCTGGCGGGCATGACCCGCACCGTCGATGGCCTCATCGCGCTGGCGCGCTATGAGGCCGGCCTGGAAACGCCCGCCATCGAACCGCTGGAATTGTGCGCGCTGGTGGCGCGACTGGTGCATGAGCGCATGGCGGCCGCCGTCGCGCGCAATCTCGACATCGACACCGAGCTGCCGACTGAACTGTGGATCCGCAGCGACAGTGCCTTGCTCGAGCGCGTGCTCAGCAATCTCATCGGCAACGCGGTCGATCACGCGCCGCCGGGCGCGCTGCTGCGGGTGTCGGCGCGGGCGAGCCGTGGCGAGGTGGCGTTCGCGGTGATCAATCCCGCGCCCGCGCTCGAAGCCGCCGATGTGCAGCAACTCGGCGAACGCTACTTCCATCCGCTGGGCGCGGCCCTGGAGCGACGTCATGTCGGTCTGGGTCTCGCCTTGTCCATTGCCATCGCGCAGCAACTGAAGCTCGAACTCGCGTTCACTCTGCACGACGGCCTGCTCGAGGCGCGGCTCGCCGGACTTGCCAGCCTGTGAGCACCGCGCGCGCGGGCGGCGCGATCGCTCCATCGGCACCTCCTTAAGCAAAACCCAAGCTTGCCCGGCTAGCCTCGCAACGGTCTGACTCAGGACCGAGACCATGTTGCGCGCCCTACTGCTTTTCGTCTTGACGAGTTCGACCCTGGCGGCCGACGAGCCGGTAGCCGTGACGCCCGACCAGGCGCGCCTGCTGGGGGTGGCCACCGCGCCCGTCACCGCCGCGGCGGCACTCATCCACGACGGCCTCATCGGCGAAGTGCAATTGCCGCTCGCCGGCAGCGCGGCGGTGGCCACGCCCTACGCCGGCCGCGTGCTGGCCATCGATGTCGACGAGGGCGACAGGGTGAGCATCGGCCAGCGACTCGCGTTGCTCGCCAGCCGCGAATACGCCGACGATCGCGCGCGCCTCGTGCGGGGCGAATCCGATCTCGAACTCGCCCGCCAACAGGCGACACGGGATGAGGCATTGCTCGCCGCGGGCATCATCCCGGCGGCCCGCGTCGAGGCCAGTCGTGCCGCGCGGCGCAGTGCCGAGGCCGAACTCGCGGCCTTGCGCGCCACGGTCGGTCAGTTGCCTGCCGCCAGTGCCGGCGCGGCGAGCTTTGCGCTCAACGCACCGCTGGCCGGTCGCGTGGTGGCGCGCCACATCGAACCTGGCGCGGCGCTCGACAGCCTGGCGGTCGCTTTCGTGATCGCGACAGAGGACGCCTGGCGACTCGAAGTCGGTGTGCCGCTCAAACTCGCCGCGCGCATCGGGCCCGGCGCGTCGCTGCGCGTCGGCGCCATCGAAGCCGCCATCGCGGGGCGCGGCATGCAGATCGATACCGCCACCCAGACCGTGCACGTGCGCGCCGTGCTGCCCGCCGGCAGCGGACTGCTGCCCGGCCAGCGCGTCAGCGCGAGTCTGGTGCTGCCCGCGCCGGCGCAGGCCCTGGGCGTGCCGCGCGCCGCCCTCTCGCGCGTTGCCGAACAGGCCCACGTCTTCGTGCAGCGTGAGGCGGGCTATGTGTGGCTGCCGGTGACGGTGCTGGGCGAGAGCGGCACGCAGAGCGTGGTGAGTGGCGAACTCATGGTCGGTGAGGCGGTGGTGACGAGCGGCGTCAGCGCACTCAAGGCGCTGCTGGAAGACTGAGCATGCTCAATCGGCTCGTCGAATTCTGCCTCAGCCAGCGTCTGCTGGTGTTGGTCGCGACGCTTGCGCTGGTGGTCACTGGCGTGGTGTCGTTTCTGCATCTGCCCATCGATGCCTTTCCCGATATTTCGCCGACCCAGGTCAAGCTGATCCTGAAGGCGCCCGGCATGACGCCCGAGGAAGTCGAGGCGCGGGTGGTCGCGCCGCTGGAAATGGAATTGCTCGGCATTCCGCGTCAGACCGTGCTGCGCAGCGCGGCCAAGTATGCGATCGCCGATATGACCATCGACTTCGAGGAAGGCACCGACATCTACTGGGCCCGCCAGCAGGTCGCCGAACGCTACGCGAACGTCGCCGGCATTCTGCCCGAAGGTCTGGAAGGCGGGCTGGCGCCGCTCGCCACGCCCTTGAGCGACATGTTCATGTTCACCATCGAGGGTGGCGAACTCGATGCGCAGGCGCGTCGCGCGCTGCTCGACTGGACCATCCGTCCGGCGTTGCGCACCTTGCCCGGTGTGGCCGACGTCAATGCGCTGGGCGGCGAAGTGCGCACCTTCACGGTGGTGCCCGATCGCGCCGCACTGGCCCGCGCCGGCGTCAGTTTCGAGGCCGTCGTCGAGGCACTCGCGCGCAATAACCGCAATGATGGCGCCGGCCGTCTGCGCGATGGCGAAGAAGCCTTGATCGTGCGTGCCGAGGGCGCCATCCGCAATCTCGATGATCTGCGCGCGGTGGTGCTCGCTCAACATGCCGAAGGCCCGGTGCGCATCGGTGACGTGGCCGAGGTGCGCACTGAAAGTCTGACGCGTTACGGCGCGGTCACGCGCGATGGCGTGGGCGAGGCGGTCGAAGGTCTGGTCATCGGTCTGCGCGGCGCCGATGCGTCGTCGTTGATCAAGTCGGTGCGTACGCGACTCGACGAGCTCGCGCCCAGTCTGCCTCGCGGCGTCCGCATCGAAGTCTTCTACGATCGCAGTGTGCTGATCACGCGCGCCATCTCCAGCGTCGGTCTGGCACTGGTGGAAGCGAGCGTGCTGGTGGTCCTGCTGCTGCTGGTCTTCCTGGGTGAGCTGCGCGCGGCGCTGGTGGTGGCGCTGATGCTGCCGCTCGCGGCACTCGCGACCTTCATCCTCATGCGCGGCTACGGTCTGACCGCCAACCTCATGAGTCTGGGCGGGCTCGCGATTGCCATCGGCATGCTGGTCGATGCCGCGGTGGTGGTGGTGGAGAACGCCATGAGTCATCTGCAGTCGCCGGCGGCCGCGCGTCTGCCGCGCCTGCATCTGCTCTATCGCGCGACGGCGGAAGTCGCGACGCCGGTGGTGGCAGGTGTCTTCATCATCTGTCTCGTGTTCCTGCCCCTGCTGACCTTGAGCGGTCTGGAAGGCAAGTTGTTCGTGCCGGTGGCGCTGACCATCGTTTTTGCGCTCGGTGCCTCGCTGGTGTTGTCGCTGACCGTGGTGCCGGTGCTGGCCTCCTGGCTGCTCGCCAGCCACGCCCACCGCGAGCCCTGGCTCATGCGCGTATTGCACGCCGCCTATGGGCCGCTGCTGCGCTGGGCGCTGGCCCACGCTCGCAGCGTCATGCTGTTGGCGCTGGCGATGCTGGCCATCGGCACGCTGGCCTATACCCAGGTCGGCAAGACCTTCATGCCGACCATGGATGAGGGCGATCTGCTGGTGCAGTTGGAGAAGTTGCCATCGGTCAACCTTGAGCGCTCGGTGGCTATCGATCTCGATGTCGAGCGGGAGTTGTTGAAGCGCGTGCCCGAGATCGCGCACATCGTCGCGCGCGCCGGTTCCGATGAACTCGGCTTCGATCCCATGAGCCTCAACCAGAGCGATGTGTTCCTGCAATTGAAGCCCAGGGATGAATGGCGCAAGGGCGACAAGGAATGGTTGGCGGAACGTCTGCGTGAAGTGCTGGTGGATTTCCCCGGCGTCGATTTCGGCTTTACCCAGCCGATCGAAATGCGTGTGGCGGAGATGTTGACCGGTAGTCGCGGCGATGTCGCGGTCAAGATCTTCGGGCCTGATCTCGACACGCTCGGTCAACTCGCGAGCGCCGTCGAGAGCAATCTGCGCGAAGTGGCCGGCAGCCAGGATGTCTTCACCTTGACCAACGGCGGCATGCAATACCTCGCCACGCGCATCGATGCGCTGGCGGCCGGGCGGGCCGGACTCGACGTGCTGGCGGTGCAGGACGAACTGCGCACCCAGATCGAAGGGCGCACCGTCGGCGTGGTGATGCAGGACGGTCGGCGCGTGCCGCTGCTGGTCCGCGGCGACGCGGCGATGCGTGACGACCCGGCGAGCTTCGCCGCCGGCAGCCTCGTCACGCCCGACGGACGCAGCGTGCCGCTGGTCGACATCGCCGCCATCGAGCGCGTCGAAGGGCCGGTCAAGATCGATCGCGAAAATGCCTCGCGCTATGCGGTGGTACAGGCCAACGTCGCCGGTCGCGATCTGGTGGGCTTCGTCGAAGAGGCGCAGCAGGCGATTGGCGAACGCGTCGCCTTGCCACCCGGTTACCGACTCGAATGGGGCGGGCAGTTCGAGAATCAGCAGCGCGCCGCGCAACGCCTCGCCTTCGTGGTGCCGATGGCGCTGGTACTGATCTTCATTGTCTTGTTCATGACCTTCGGCTCGGTGCGCCAGTCCTTGCTGGTGCTGGCCAATATTCCTTTCGCGCTGGTCGGTGGCGTGCTGGCCCTGTGGGTGACCGGTCAGTATCTGTCGGTGCCGGCCTCGGTCGGTTTCATCGCCTTGCTCGGCATTGCGGTGCTGAATGGTCTGGTGCTGGTCAGCTATTTCAATCAACTCGCGGCGAGCGGCATGCCACTCGCGCAACTGGTGGTGGAGGGCGCGCAGCGGCGCCTGCGGCCGGTGATGATGACGGCCTCCATCACCGCCTTTGGCCTGGTGCCCATGCTGCTCGCGAGTGGTCCCGGTGCCGAGATCCAGCGCCCGCTCGCCATCGTCGTCATCGGCGGGCTGGTGACCTCGACGCTGTTGACCCTGTTGGTGTTGCCGGTGCTGTTCCGGCGCTACGCCCGATTCGAGAGTAATGGCCCATGACCACCTTTCCCGATCTGCAACGTCTGACCCTGGTGTTTCCGCCCGGCGTCGAAGCGCGCCTGCTGGAATTGCTGCTCGAACAGGAACCGCCCTTGCCGGGCTTCACGGTGCTGGCCGGCGAAGGCCATGGCGCGGACTTCGCCACGGCAAGCGTGCGCGAGCAGGTGCGCGGGCGCGTCGCGCGGCGCATGTTGCTGATGGTCTTGCCGGCCGAGCGCATCGAGAAACTGATCGCGCTGCTGCGCGCGGGTCTGCCCAATCCCCACGTCACGTGGTGGGTGGAGCCGGTCAGCGCTTTCGGGCGGTTGGCATGAGGCGTCTGCTGTTCGCGGGCCTGCTGTGCTGCGGGGCCGCCGCGGCGCTCGCGGAAGGCGAATTCCTGCCCGGCGAATTGCAGGTGCTCGATGCCATCGATGCCATGCCGGCGGTGCAGGCGGCGCTGGCGCGCGAGGACGAGGCCGATGCACGCAATCTCGCGCTGGCGCGCGGCCCCTATGGCATCGATGTATCCGTGGCGCCGACCGTGCGGCACGAGAACCGCGGCACGAGCTACGGCGAATGGGAGGCTTCGATATCGCGACGCCTGCGCCTGCCGCGCAAGGCCGCGCTCGATCGCCAGCTCGGCGAGATCGGGCGCGAGGCCTCCAGTCTGGGCCTCGCGGATGCGCGACACGCAGGCGCGCTGACGTTGCTCGATCAGTGGTTCGCATGGCTGCGTGCGGCCGGTGCTCTCAAGCTCGCGCACACGCAACTCGAGGTCGCGCGCAGTGAGCGTGCAGCCATCGCGCGCAGCGTCGCGGCCGGCGAACTCGCGACGCTGGATGCCGAGCGCGCCGATGCCGCCCAGGCGCAGAGCGAAGCCGCGCTGGCCCGAGCCGAGTTTGAAACGACGCGGGCGCGCGCCGCGCTCGACGCGCAGTTCCCGGCCCTGACGCCGGGCCTCGCGCTGCCACCCGTGCCGACGCCGCGGCTCGATGGCGATGGGTCCGAGCAGGACATCGTCGCCGGCATGCTGCATGACAATCACGAGCTCGCGATCGCCGAAGCGCAGGCGCGTCGCCAGGGACTCGCGGCGGCGCGGGCCGATGCCGAGCGGCGTCCCGATCCCAGTGTCGGGCTGCGTGTCATCGATGAAGCGCGCGGCAATGAACAGGCCATCGGACTGGTGGTGTCCATTCCCTTCGCCGGCGGCGGCGCGGCACCGACCGCGCTGGCCGAGCAGCATCTCGCGCAAGCCATGGCGGCGGACGCGGCCGAGGTGCGCAATCTCATCCACAGTGAAGCGCGCCAGCTCGCGAGCGGTATCACTGCGCAGCTCGCCAGTTGGCGTGCGGCGGACCGCGCGCGCGTGGCCAACGACGCGGCGCTGGCGCGCATCGAGAAGGCGCGCGCGCTCGGCGAGGCGGGCTTCGCCGACCTCGCGCTGGCGCGGCGCAATGCGCAGGACGCCCGCGCCGGCGAGTGGCAGGCGCGCTTGGACGTGCACGAGACGCGCCTGCGCATCGAGATCAATTCCCACCGTATGTGGGCACGGCATGATGAACATGATCATTGACGCAACGCGACGCGGCGGCTGCGTGGCGCCGCATGCGTGGTCGTGTTTGCGAAAGCGGGTGCCATCGAGCAGCGTGCTCGTCGCCGTGTGCCTGGGGCTGGCCGCCGCCGCCCGCTGATGCGCCCGCCGGCTGTCCGCGCGCTCGGGCAGAGGGCCTGACGCGCCGGATGCCTATGCTATGTTGCGCGCTTGCGCCGTCATGGCCATTGGCACGCGCGGCACCCTGCGCCCGCTCTTGCACGGACTCGGAGACCCCAGAATATGCATGACTTGACCCCCATCCTCGTTGGCGCCGGCCAGTACGTCGGTCGCGACATGAGCCGCCCCGAATTGCTGAAGTCGCCCGTCGACATCGCCGGCATTGCCGCGCAACGTGCGTTGGACGATGCGCAGGCGGGCAAGCCACTGGCGGCCGAGGTCGACATGCTGGTGGTCATACGCATGTTTGAACATTCGGTCGGCGACCGTGCGATGTGGCCCAATCCTTTCAGCTCGACCAACAACGTGCCGTGGTCGGTGGCCAGGCGCATCAGCGCCTGCCCGCGCGAAGCCATCTATGCCGAGGTTGGCGGTCAGTCGCCGCAGCGTCTGGTCAATCGCATGGCCGAGCGCATACACGCGGGCGAATTGCGCATGGCACTGCTGACCGGTGCCGAGGCCATCGCCACCATTCGTGAAGCGACGCGGCGCGGTTATGAACTCGATTGGAACGAAGAGGCCAGCGGCGCGTTCGAGGATCGCTGGCCGGGCGTGCCCTTCGTCACGCCCTACGAACAAAGCCACGGTATCGCCTGGCCCATCCATGTCTATGCGATGTTCGAGCAGGTGCGACGCGCGGCGCGCGGTCTGTCGACGCAGGCGTGTCGCGAGGACATCGCGAAGCTGTTCGCGCATTTCACCGAAACCGCCGCCCAGCACCCCTACGCGCAATTCCCGACCGCGCATGACGAGGTTTTCCTCGCCACGGTCTCGCCGCAGAACTATCTGCTGTGTGAGCCCTATACCAAGTGGATGGTGGCGCAGGACTCGGTCAACCAGGCGGCCGCGGTGCTGTTGACCTCGGTCGGCGCGGCGCGCGAACTGGGGATCCCCGAATCGCGCTGGGTGTATCTCGCGGGCTACGCCGACGTCGACGACCAGACGGTCTTGAAGCGGCCCAATCTGGCGGCCTCCCATGCCCAGAATCTCGCCGTGCGCACCGCCCTGGCCGCGGCCGAGGTCGGCATCGCCGATGTGAAATATCTCGACTTCTACAGTTGCTTCCCGATTGCGGTGTCGTCGATTGCCGAACCGCTGGGCCTGCCCACCGACGGGTCGCGGCCATTGACCCTGACCGGCGGCCTGCCGTTCTTCGGCGGGCCGGGCAACAATTACAGCATGCACGCCATCGCCACCATGGCCGACAAACTGCGCGCCGATCGCGCCGCGCGCGGACTGGTGGTCGCCAACGGCGGTTATCTCTCCAAACATTCCGCAGCGGTCTACAGCTGCGCGGCACCGGCGAACTGGCAGCCGATTTCCTCAGCCACAGTGCAGGCCGAGGCCAAGGCCGACACCGGCATCAAGGTCGATGAAACCGCGACCGGCGCCGCGACCATCGAAACCTTTGCCGCGATCGTCAACAAGGGCGCGCCGGCCGACGGGTTTGTCATTGCGCGCATGGCGGCCGATGGTGCGCGCGTCATGGCGCGGGTGGTGAAGGGTGACAACGCGACCCTCGGCGCGCTCTTCCAGGAGGAGGTCATCGGGCGCCCGATCAGCGTCAGCCGGACCGCTGACACGCATCAATTCACGATTGCCGGCTGAGGCGATACAAGCACAAGAATGCCGACAGGGGAGACCGCGTCATGACCATTCCGAACCTCGCGTCCTTTGGCTTCGCCGAGGAGTACCAGGCCGTCTACGACATGGCCTATCGCTATGGGCGGGACGAGCTTTACCAACTCGCGCCGCGCATGGACAAGGACGACTGGTTTCCCGATGCGCAATTCCGCGCGCTGGCCGAGCAGGGCCTGCTCGGCGCGACCATCCCCAATGAGTACGGCGGCGCGGGGCTGGACGTGCTGGCGCAGTGCTTCATCTGCGAGGCGGTGTCCTATTGGAACCATGGTCTCGCGGCGTCGATGCTCGCAAGCGACAACCTGTGCGTGCATAACCTCGTGCGCAACGCCGATGACGCGCAGAAGCGTGAGTATCTGCCGCGCTTCGCCGATGGCAGCGCCATCGGCGCGCTCGGCATGACCGAGCCCGGCGCGGGATCCGATGCGCTGGGCAGCATGGCGACCGTCGCACGTCGCGACGGCGACGACTACGTGTTGAATGGTCGCAAGCTCTTCATCACCAATGGGCCGGTCGCCGACGTGCTGCTGGTCTATGCCAAGACCGCGCCGGAGAAGAAACAGCACGGCATCTCGGCCTTCATCGTCGAGAGCCGCTTCCCGGGCTTTCGCGTCGCCCAGAAGCTCGACAAGATGGGTTGGCGCGGCAGCCCTACCGGTGAGCTGGTATTCGATGAATGCCGCGTGCCGGCCGCCAATCGGGTCGGGCGCGAGAACGAAGGCGTCGGCATCATGATGAGCGGCCTCGACATCGAGCGCGTGATCGGTGCGTTCTACGCGGTCGGCATGGCGCAGCGCGCCCTGGATCTGGCGGTCGAATACGCCACTTATCGCAAGCAGTTCAATCGTGCCATCGGCGAATTCCAGCTCGTGCAGGGCATGCTGGCCGACATGTACACCGAAGTCGAAGCCATGCGCGCCATGACCTATCAGGTCGGCCGCGAAGTGTGTGGCCTCGAAGCCGGCGAAGGCGGTCGCGGCGTGGTGCACAAGCGCTCGGCGGCGGCGGTCTACTATGCCGGCCGTGCCAGCATGCGCATCCTCGACAATGCCGTGCAGATCCACGGCGGCATGGGCTTCATGAACGAATCGGAAGTGAACCGCCTGTACCGCAGCGGCAAGGTCATGGAGATCGGCGCCGGCACCAATCAGGTCAGGCAGATCATCATCGCCGGGGAATTATTGAAGGAATCGGCAGCGCGTTAGAGACGCTGTTCCACGGGTGCGAATTCATTCGCACCTGCAAGGACGAGGATTCCGGTGCGCGGACGTCTACGCCGCATTCTCCACCGCCGTCTTCACCAGGCGCGTGTTCAAGACCGTGCCTTCGGTGTCCACTTCCTCCAGTCGCACATCGCGGCCCCACAACAGCGCGGCGTGACGCAGCACCTCATCGGCGCCGTTGGCGAGCGGTCGGCGCTGGTGGCGGGTATGGCGCAATGTCAGTGAGCGGTCGCCACGCAGGTCGGCGCGATGCACCTGAATGTCCGGTGTGTACGTGGAGGCCGCGTACTGCTGGGCGAGCTGGCGACGCACTTCGGCATAGCCGGCGTCGTCGTGTATGGCCGTGACGGCGAGGGTATCGCGCTTGTCGTCGTCGAGCACGGTGAACAGGCGGAAATGTCGAATGAGCTTGGGCGACAGATACTGCGCGATGAAGCTCTCGTCCTTGAAGTTGCGCATCGCGAAATCAAGGGTCGTTATCCAGTCGCTGCCGGCGATGTCCGGGAACCAGGCCTTGTCCTCGGCGTCGGGATGCATGCAGATGCGCTGGATGTCACGCATCATCGCGAAGCCCAGCGCGTAGGGGTTGATACCGCGATAGCGACGGTCTTCGAAACCGGGCTGGAAGGTGACGCCGGTATGGGATTCGAGGAATTCCAGCATGAAGCCGGGGCTGACCAGGCCATCCTCGAACATGCGATTCAACAAGGTGTAATGCCAGAAGGTCGCCCAGCCTTCGTTCATGACCTTGGTCTGGCGCTGCGGATAGAAATACTGCGCGACCTTGCGCACGATGCGCACCAGTTCGCGCTGCCACGCGTCGAGATGCGGCGCCTGCTTTTCGATGAAGTAGAGCAGATTCTCCTGGGATTCGGCCGGAAAACGCAGCGGCGGTTCGCGGCCGTCGCGCGCTGCCTCGCGCGGCAGGGTGCGCCACAGATCATTGAAACGGGATTCGAACTCCACTTCACGCGCCTGCTGCCGCTCGCGTTCGGAGGCGGCGGAGCGATGCTGCGGGCGACGGCAGCTGTCGACGCCGTAGTTCATCAGCGCGTGACATGCGTCCAGCACCTGCTCGACGGCGATTTCGCCATGGCGGCGCTCGCAATCGGAGACGTAGTCGCGCGCGAACACCATGTAGTCGACGATGTCCTCGGCGTTGGTCCAGGTGCGGAACAGGTAGTTGCCCTTGAAGAACGAGTTATGTCCGAACGCGGCATGGGCGATCACCAGCGCCTGCATGGTGAGGGTGTTCTCCTCCATGAGATAGGAAATGCAGGGATTGGAGTTGATCACCATTTCGTAGGCCAGACCCATCTGGCCATGTCGATAGTTCTGTTCGGTGGCGATGAAGTGCTTGCCGAAGGACCAGTGGGTGTAGTTCACCGGCAGGCCGGTGAACGCATAGGCATCCATCATCTGCTCGGAGCTTATGATTTCGAGCTGGTTGGGATAGGTATCGAGCCGGTATTCGTCGGCCAGACGGCCGAGCTCCTGCTCGAAACGCTCGACGATTTCAAAGGTCCAGTCCGATTCGCTGCTGATCAGTTTGTCGCTCATGAGGTGGTCTTCCGCATCAGCTGCCGGAACACAGGATAGATGTCGCTGCGCTCGGCGATTTTCTGCATGACGAAATGCGGGTGCGTGGCGCGCACGCTGTCGTATTCGGCCCACAGTTGCTGTTCCTGGGAGGCGACTATCTGCACGTAAGCGTAGTAGCGCACGGCCGGCAGCACCCGCTCGACCAGCAGTTCGCGGCAACGCGTGCTGTCCATGGGCCAGTTGTCGCCGTCCGAGGCCTGGGCGGCGTAGATGTTCCAGTCCTCGCGCGGATAGCGCGCGGCGATGATGCGATCCATGAGATCCAGGGCAGTCGAGACCAGCGTGCCACCGGTGTCGCGCGACTGGAAGAACTCCTGTTCATCCACTTCCTGGGCCGCGGTGTGATGGCGGATGAACACCACCTGGATGTGCTCGTAGGTGTTGTGCAGGAAATGGTAGAGCAGCATGAAGAAACGCTTGGCAATGTCCTTGCGCTGTTCGTCCATCGAGCCGGAGACATCCATGAGGCAGAACATCACTGCCTGGGTGCAGGGCTTGGGCCGCGTGACACGATTGCGATAGCGCAGATCGAACTCGTCGAGGAAGGGCACCATGCCGATGCGCTTCTCCAGCGCTTCGATGTCGGCGCGCAACGCCGCCCGTTCCTGGGCGTCGGTGCAGATGTTCAGGCGGTCCTCGAGTTCCACCAGTTCGGCGCGCAGCGGGCCGCGCAAGGCGGTGCGTCGCGCCAGGGCGCCGGTCAGGGAACGCACGATGTCGATGTTGCTGGGCACCCCGTCATGGGTATGACCGGCCCTCACGCTTTCTTCCTCGACAAGGGACTGCACGCGGGTCTTCTGCAGATTCGGCAGCGCCAAATCCTCGAAGAACAGATCCATGAATTCATCGCGGGTCAGGGTGAAAGTGAAGTCATCCTCGCCTTCGCCGCTGTCGCTCGCTTCGCTGCCCTGGCCTTCGCCGCCGCCTTCGGGGCGCTTGATGGTGTCGCCGGCGACAAACTCGCGGTTGCCGGGATGGACGCCGTGTCGCCAGCCGCCGTTGCCGTAACGGAATTCCGGCTCGGCGATGTCACGTCGAGGTATGCGGACCTCACCGCCGCTTGCGACATCGGTGATGGAGCGGCCGGCGATCGATTCCGCGATCGCCTGCTTGATCTGCTCCTTGTAGCGCCGTATGAAGCGCTGACGGTTCTGGGCGCTCTTATGACGCCCGTTGAGGCGTCTGTCTATGAGCTGGGTGGTGGCCATGGCCTGCTGTTATCCCGTGCCGTCATCAGGAAGACTTGCGTACACGCAGATACCATTCCGACAGCAGGCGCACCTGTTTCTCGGTATAGCCCTTGGTGATCATGCGTTCGACGAAATCGCGATGCTTCTGCTGGTCGTCGTTGGACGACTTGGCATTGAAGGAAATGACCGGCAGCAGCTCCTCGGTGTTGGAGAACATCTTCTGCTCGATCACTTCACGCAGCTTCTGATAGCTGGTCCACGATGGACTCTGACCCCCGTTGGCAGCACGGGCGCGCAGCACGAAGTTGACGATTTCGTTGCGGAAATCCTTGGGATTGCTGATGCCCGCAGGCTTCTCGATGCGTTCGAGTTCGGCATTGAGCCCGGCCCTGTCGACCATCTCGCCGGTGTCCGGATCGCGATACTGTTCGTCCTGAATCCAGTAGTCGGCGTAAGTCACATAGCGGTCGAAGATGTTCTGGCCGTATTCCGAGTAGGACTCGAGATAGGCGGTCTGAATCTCCTTGCCGATGTATTCGGCATAGTGCCGCGCCAGGTGGCCCTTGATGAAGGCGATGTATTTCTCTTCGATTTCGCGCGGGAACTGTTCCTGCACGATCTGCTGTTCAAGCACATAGAGCAGGTGGACCGGATTGGCCGCCACTTCGCCGTGATCGAAATTGAAGACCTTGGACAGGACCTTGTAGGCGAAGCGGGTCGAGAGGCCGCTCATGCCTTCGTTGACGCCGGCGAAGTCGCGATACTCCTGGTAGCTCTTGGCCTTGGGGTCGATGTCCTTCAGATTCTCGCCGTCGTAGATGCGCAGCTTGGATTCCAGAGAGGAATTTTCCGGCTCCGCGAGGCGCGACAGCACCGCGAAGCTCGCCATCATTTCCAGCGTGCCGGGCGCACAGGGCGCCTCGGCCAGGGTCGAGTTGGCGAGCAGCTTCTCGTAGATGCGCACTTCCTCCGAAACCCGCAGGCAGTACGGCACCTTCACGATGTAGATGCGGTCGAGGAAGGCTTCGTTGTTGCGGTTGTTGCGGAAGGCCTGCCACTCCGATTCGTTCGAGTGGGCCAGGATCAGGCCATCGAAGGGAATCGCGGACAAACCTTCGGTGCCCTTGAAGTTGCCTTCCTGGGTCGCGGTCAGCAGCGGATGCAGCACCTTGATTGGCGCTTTGAACATCTCGACGAATTCGAGCAGGCCCTGGTTGGCCAGGCACAGGCCGCCGGAATAGGAGTAGGCGTCGGCGTCATGCTGGGCGTAGCGTTCGAGCTTGCGGATGTCGACCTTGCCGACCAGAGAGGAGATGTCCTGGTTGTTCTCGTCACCCGGCTCGGTCTTGGCGATGGCTATCTGACGCAGCACCGAAGGGCGCAGGCGCACGACGGTGAACTTCGAGATGTCGCCATCGAACTCCGCCAGCCGTTTGACGGCCCAGGGCGACATGAGCCCTGTGAGGCGACGCGCCGGTATGCCGTATTCGGCTTCCAGCAACGCGCCGTCCTTGTCGGGGTGGAACAGCCCGAGAGGTGATTCGTTGATGGGCGAACCCTTCAAGGCGTAGATGGGGCATTCCTCCATCAGCACCTTGAGCTTCTCCGCCAGCGATGACTTGCCGCCACCGACCGGGCCGAGCAGGTAGAGGATCTGTTTCTTTTCTTCCAGACCCTGGGCGGCATGTTTGAAGAAGGCGACGATTCTTTCGACCGTCTCCTCCATGCCGTAGAAGTCCTTGAAGGCCGGATAGATGCGCAGCACCTTGTTGGAGAAGAGGCGCGACAGGCGTGGGTCCTGGCGGGTATCGATCAGGGCCGGCTCGCCTATCGCATGCAGCATGCGTTCCGCGGGGCTGGCATAGGTCGCAGGGTCCTTGCGACACAGCTCCAGATATTCAATAAGGGTCAGTTCTTCCTGGACAGTCGCGGCGTAGCGATGCAGGTAATGATCGAAGATGCTCATGCGGCCGTACTCCTCGCCCGCGATCGGGGCTCTGTGGGGCCAGACTCTCGGCGATGGCGGTTCGGTCATCGCTACTCTCCTCACGGTTTTCAGCAAAGGTCATGCCAAGCGGATAAATGCACAACCCGCGGCTGGTGAATGAGCGTTTGCCCATCACAAGCGGCGGGAATGCGTCGCAAGCCATGCGAATTCTTGACTCGCGTCACGCGCACACGACAGTCGTTTGCAAACTCGCTGCTCACCACAGAAAAAGTAGCACCACTGCAGTGCAAAAGATGCACCACGTGATGTTGGGGTGTGTGAATTGAAACACTTGCGCGCGATTTGCGCGGTGAAACACGAGATATCGGACGGCTGTCCGCACCGCCAGCGAGCAGCGGTCGGACATGTTCGAGAGGAAAAACAAGGGTGTGCGCCGTCCTTGGCGCGACGCAGGCCCTCAGCCGCCGCGGTACTCCTCGAGTGGCGGCATGCCGAGCGCACTGCGGTAGTTATTGTGGAAATGGTGCAGGGCCGGTTCGTTACGACCAAACAGGAAGTGATCGATCTTGCCGCTGTTGGCCGCCGACTGGGTCTTGGTGCCCATGTAATAGTCTTCGTGCTCGACCGTGCTGACGAACAGTTCCATCACCGCCGTGACGTCGAAGTCCATGGGCGCGCTGACATTGCTGGCGTCGTAGACGTTGTTGCCGGTGACGGCGTTGACCTGCTCACTGGGCGGCACCAGTTGCTGGATCTGCGGCGCCCGATAGTGCGAGACCCGCGACAGCGACTGGCCGATGTTCTTGCGGTTCGGGTAGATACGCACCAGCACCGCCATGCTGGTCAGAAATACCAATTGCACATTGGGGAACAGGTAATAGGCGACCGCGCCGGCGTAGGGCAGGCTCCAATGCTCTTGCGGCTGCTGGCGCATGATGTCCAGGTATTTGCTCGCCAGGCACAGGCGGTGATGGCGACCGTATTCCTTGTAGCTCAGGGTGTCGCCGTGCAGCAGATTGGCGAGCGTGTTGGTGTGCAGGGAATTGAAGTGGTAGACCTCGCCAAAGGTGTCATTGGCGATCTTCCAGTTGAGCGGCATGTCGAGCACCGATTCACCCTGGTACTCGCAGCGATGCAGTTCCCAGGAGGCGAGCTCGCCGGCCAGTTCCTCGCCGAGCAGGCCATCGACGTCCAGCGTGCCGTTGACCTGGGGATGCACGAACAACAGGCCGTACTTCTCTTCTGACGGCAGTTCGATGAGGCCGTTGCAGGTCTTGTCCAGCTTGCCGAATTGATCGGCCTGACGCACGCCGAGCAGCCGCCCGTCGTTGGCGAAGGTCCAGCCATGGAAGGGGCAGGTGAAGCGGTTCTTGTCGCCATGGGCTTCGGTGGTCAGTTCCGCGCCACGATGCCGGCAGGCGTTGACGAAGGCATGGAATTTGCCGCTTTCGTCGCGGGTCGCGAGGATCGGCACGCCGAAATCGTTCATGGTCAGGTAGCTGCCGGGTTTCGGCAGTTCGCCGGACATGCCCAGCACCTGCGGATGATTCTTGAAGAAGGTCTCCCATTCCCGCTCGGCCAGCGCCGGATCCGTATAGGTCGAGGTCGGATTGACCACGATGCGCCCGGCATCCGCCGTGCGTTTGTTGTCGAGGTGATCGATCAGCTCTTTGATAATCTCAATCTGCATGGACTGTTTCATCGGACAGACTCCTCTTGTCGGCGGGGGCGTTGGTTGTGAAGTGTCGAACTGGTGGCGGCCGGGGCCGCGATTTTTGTCACCAGCACGGAATGAAAGCTGTCGGTCGCGTCGGCCGCGAGCGTGGTGTAGATGTCTATCAGCGCGATGCGGCGGAATTCATCGAGCGTGATCTGGGCAAAGGCCCATTCGCGGCACGTGGTGCGAAAGCTGCGCAGTATCAGTTCACCGAGCAGTTGGGCTGCGATGCGGCCACGCAAAAGCCCCGCCTGCCCGCAGGCCAGCACCCCATCGGTCGCCATGCGTTCCCCCCAGGCGTAGATCTGGGTGACCTTGTCGTGATGGGCGCCACTCTGGTTGAGGTATTCGACGGCGAGGAAGGCCGAGCGATAGTAGTCCGGGTCTTCGGCGAAAAGATCGGTTGAAACCACCGCCACCGCGCCAGCGCGTTCCAGGGGCTCGCCCGCCGCGCGATCGCGGATGCGCGCCTCGATTTCAGTCAGCACCTCGGCGAACAGCGCGACCAGCACTTCTTCCTTGTTGCCTATCAGGTTGTAAATGGTCGGCACCGTGACTTCGGCGAGGCGCGCCAGCTCGCGCAGATTGAGGGCCTCGAAACCGTGCGCTGTCAACAGCGCCCGCGCCTCGGCGAGAAGGCGGTCGCGGCGCTTCTGCATGTTCTGCGCGCGCAGATTGGAACTCGGACGGCTCATGGCGGCCGAGTCTGGCATGGGGAAAAAAGTTTAACAACGATAAAATAATCTCGCAGTGCAGCACGAAGTCGCCGTCGGGCGGGGCCTATGCGTCGATCGATGGTGTGGCTGACGCCGCTTGGCATACATTGCCCGGCAACCGACACAGGACGCCGTCATGAGCACGCTTCTTTACATCGAATCCTCACCCCGCAAGCAGCGCAGCGCCTCCATCGAAGTGGCGCAGGCCTTTCTGGCCGCCTACCGTGAGACCCACCCTGATGCCCACATCGACACGCTCGACGTGTGGTCGACGCCTCTGCCCGAGTTCGACGGCGCCGCACTGGACGCCAAATACGCGGGCATCGCCGGTCAGCCGCTGACCGCGGTGCAGAGCCGTGCCTGGGCCGCGATCCGCGCCCTGGCCTCGCGCTTCCAGCGCGCCGACCGCATTCTGATTGGCGTGCCGATGTGGAACTTCATGATTCCCTACAAGCTCAAGCATCTGATCGACTGCGCAAGCCAGAAGGACCTGTTGTTCACGTTCGACGAGCACGGTCTGAACGGCGCGCTGAAAGACCGGCGTGCGACGGTCATCTATGCGCGGGGCATCGAATACGGCACGCAGTCCGGCACCCCCGCCGAGACCTACGATCTGCAACGGCAATACCTCGAGCTGTGGCTGCGCTTCATCGGTGTGACGGATATTCAGACCGTGCTGGTCGAGAAGACCTTCTTCGGGCCGGAAGTCGATGGCGCGGCGCGCGAGAGCGCCAAGCAGCAGGCGCGCGCCATCGCGACCGGCTTCTAGACAGGGCGGCACGCACCGCGCAGGGCGCGCGATGCGCGAACACACCCCTCGTCAGCCGGGGATTTCGGGTTCCACCAGTTGCGCGAGCTGGGCCAGGGACTCCTGCCAGCCGAGATAGCACATCTCGACCGGAATCATCTCCGGTATGCCCGACTGGACGATGGCGAGGTCGGTGCCGCAGGAGACCGCCGTCAGCACCACGGTCGTTTCCATCTCACCCGGCATGTTCGGGTCGTCGAATTTGTCGCTGTAGCGCAACTTCTCGCCCGGCACCAGTTCACGATATTCGCCGCCGAAAGCGTGGCTGCCGCCCGTACCGAAATTGGTGAAGGACATCCTGAAGCTGCCACCCACCCGGGCATCCTGATGGTGGACCGTACACGTGAAGCCGTAGGGCGGAATCCATTTGGCCAGCGCGTGCGGCTCGAGAAAGGCGCGATAGACGCGTTCGGGCGGTGCGCGCAGCACGCGATGCAGTCGAACGGTACCTGTGGTCATGGGATCTCTCCTGTACGTGCGTTGAAACGAAATGTCCGGATGAGCAACCGCAGGGTGCTCAAGCCTTGCCGGCGCAGCAATCGCCATCCGGTGCCTGGTATTGACCGAGCAGATTGACCGTGCCGCCTTCGTCATAGCGGTCATGGGGTCGTACCCAGTCGGTGAGATTGCCATGGGGGCCGGTTTCATTGCGGCCCTTCGGCGTCATGTCGAGGAACATGTAGGTGCTCAGCAATTCCTCGGCGCCGCGCGCGAACACCGCATAGGTCAGAAAAATCTCCCCGTTGTCGTCGCGATGGAAGACGCTGTGGCCCGACAGGTCTTCCATCGGCAAGACCCCCGTGCGGAAATTGTAGAGGGCCGTGCCCGCGGCCAGCTGTGCCGGCGTGAACGAGACGTGGAAGTCGTAGTTGAAGTCGCTGCCGTGGGAGGACACCCAGCGAAAGCGCCAGCCCATGCGTTGCCGATAGGCCTCGATGTCCGCCAGCGGCGCCCGCGCCACTGCCACGTAGCTGACATCGTGGTGCTGAAGATGAACCAGCGCCCCTTCAACATGATCGACTTCGAACGAACAACCGACGCAGGGCGGCCCGCCGGGCGGCAGCATGAAATGTTTGACGATGAGCTGGCTGCGCCCGGCGAACAGCTCGGCGAGCGTGACCGGCCCTTCCGGCGCGTCGAACACATAGGGTTTGGTCACGCGCAGCCAGGGCAGGCGGCGGCGCTCGGCGGCAATTTCGTCGCGCAAACGCGTCATGTGCTTTTCGCGGGTCAGCAACGCGGCGCGCGCCGCCAGCCAGTCCTGTTCGGTGACGATGGCATTGTCCATGGTCGGCCTCCGGTGTCGTTCAAGGTTAAAGCGTGGCCGGCGCGCCGTTGATCATCCACGGCGTGCCGAAGCGATCGACCAGCATGGCAAAGGCGCCGGCCCAGAACGTCGGCGCCAGCGCCATGCGCACCTCGGCGTCCTTGCGCAGGATTTCGTAGATGCGTTCGGCCTCGTCGACAGTGTCCAAAGTCAGGCACAGGTTCATGTGGCGCATGCCCTCATAGGGCTGACCCACCGGACAATCGGATGCCATGAGGATGCGCTCGCCAAGGCGCAGGCGCGCGTGCATCACACGCTTCGCGCTGTCTGCGCCGCATTCGTTGGCGACCGGCGACTGGCCGTAGGTCATCAGCATTTCGACGTCGCCGCCCAAAGCTTCGGCATAGAACTTCATGGCTTGCGCGCAGTTGCCGTCAAAAATCAGATAGGTGTCGAGTGAGGTCATGGCGAGGCTCTCAATGGGTTAGGTTTTAGTTTAGGATTTATTAGTCCTAAAAAACAACTAAAAAATAATACCCCTCGCAACTTGAGGTAGACTGCGCCGATGGTCGGTAAACGAAGCTATGAGGACGGCTGCGCAGCGGCCCATGCATTGGACGTGCTGGGCGAACGCTGGGCCTTGCTGGTGGTGCGCGAACTGCTGCTCGGGCCGAAGCGCTTTACGGATTTGCGCGCCGGTCTGCCGGGCATCAGTCCCAATGTACTGACCCAGCGCTTGGGTGAGCTCGAGGCGGCAGGGGTCGTGCAGCGCCGCCGCCTGCCGCCGCCCGCCGGCGCCGGGGTGTACGAACTGACCGCGTGGGGCCGCGAACTCGAATCGATCATTCTCGCGCTCGGTCGCTGGGGCGCACGTTCGCCGCAGCGCAAGCCCGGTCTGCCGCTGGGCGTGGACTCGCTGGTGCTGTCCTGGCGCACGATGTTCGACGCTGAACGCGCGGCCGGCGTCAGCGGAACGGTCGAATTGCACATTGCCGGGCAGGTCTATCACGCGAGGCTCGATAACGCTGAGATGCGCCTCCTGCGCGGTGCCGCCCAGGAGGCGGACGCCGTCCTCACGGGCGACGTCGCGGCGTTTGTCGCCGTGGTCTACGAGGGCCTCAGATTCAACGACGCATTGCGCGATGGCAGCCTCGCGGTCAGCGGCGACAAGCCGCTCGCCAAGCGCTTTCTCGGACTGTTCCCGCTGCCGCAGGCCGCGACGTCCGCTTGAGCGCGACGTCGCAACCCGGCGTCACACCACTTTCTGCCACACCAGGGTGTGCACCGACTTCTCGCCGTCGTTACCGCGCATCGGCGGCGTGCGCAGGATCAACTGATCGCCCTTGAGCTCGTAATAACGCAGCTGATCATTGCCCGGCCAGTTCGGCACCGTCGCACCCAGCACGTGATGGGTGACGGTATGGGCGACGGCATCGACCTGGAAAGTGCCGAAGTAGGCGGTATAGGTCTGAAAGGCGTCGCGGTATTCCGCGTCGCTGACCTCGCGCGGATCACGTGAAGTGAACGGCGCGCGGTCTTCGCCCATCAATTGCGCCGCCATGTTGCCGGCGCTGTCATAGTTGATGCGGCCGATGACCTTGGCACCGAGCGGAAATGGCGCGCGGCCTGATGGACGCTCTGAATAGCTCTCGAGCAAAGTCCAGGTGCCGACGAAACGTGCGGCGTCGGATGTTTCGGTCATCGTTGTCTTCCTTTCACATGGGGTCGGGCCAGGGCGGCATGCTGCGATCAATCCGCCGACCATGCAATAATCCCCGCGCTCCGCGGATCGCGCGGCGCTCATCCAATGGAGTCCCCCATGAAACGCATCGCGATCTCGCTGGTTGGTCTTGTCATGCTCGGCGCCCAGGCCGCTGACCCCGCGCCACCGGCTGCGTCTTCAGCGCCGCCCGCAACGAGTGCCGCGCCGTCCGCGGGCGAGGCCAATGGTCAAAGCACACCGCCGAGCAAGGAAGCGCTGCAACAGGCGTTTGACGGTGCCATGACCTGCTCGGCCTTGAGCGCCATCATTTCCCAGACCGCCAAGGCCGACGAAGCCTGGCGCTGGAAGAACCGCTCCTTCGCCTTCGGCATGCTGGCCGCGAACTTCTACGTCAACGCCACGCAGGAAAAGCTCTCCAACGACGACATGGACAACATGCTGACGCAGTACGCCAACTCGCTGCAGGGCATGTCGCCCACGGATCGCGAGCCCTTCGACACCGGCTGCGCACGCAAGTACGCCCAGATAGACAAGCTCTGTGAAGTGAATCAGTGCCCGAATTCAGCGCCGGGCACACCGGAATTCCAGCCGCCGGCTGCCGCGCCCGCGCCTCCCGCGCAATAGTTCGTGCGCGCCGGGCAGCCGGCGATCAGAACAGCGCCGGCTGCGCGTCTTCCTCGTCGGCTTCGCGAAAATTGCTCAATCCCACGCCGGCCAGCCGATAGCGGGTGTCGGGCGCGAGCTCGACGCGCGCCAGCAGAGCGAGCGCGATACCCGCGAGCTCCGCTTCCGAAGCCGGCGGTCCGGCCGGTGTGTGACTGCGGGTGATGGTGCGGAACTCACTGGTCTTCAACTTCAAGACCACGGTATGGGCCTGGCCCTCGGCCACATCGACATGTCGCCATACCCGCGCCGCGAGATCCTCCAGCGCCGGTGCCAGTTCACTGAGTGTACGGTCGCTTTCAAAAGTGGTTTCGGCCGAGAGCGAGCGTCGCGGCTGGTCCGGACACACCGCGCGCTCGTCGATACCGCGTGCGAGCTCAAACAGCCGTCGTCCCTGTTTGCCGAAGCGCGCGTGGAGTTCCGCCAGCGGGTGTTCGCGCAATTGCTGCACGGTGGTGATGCCGAGTCCGGCCAGCGCTTTTTCCGTGGCGCCGCCCACGCCCGGTAACTTGCGTACCGGCAAGGGGCTCAGGAAATCGAAGATCTCGTGGGGCTGGATCACGAACAGGCCGTCGGGCTTGCGCCAGTCCGAGGCGATCTTGGCCAGGAACTTGTTGGGCGCGACGCCCGCCGAGGCATTCAATTGCGTCTCATCGCGAATGTCGGCGCGGATCTGTCGCGCCACCGCAGTGGCGGTGGGCAGGCCGGGCTTGTTGTGGGTGACGTCGAGATACGCTTCGTCCAGCGACAACGGTTCGACCAGATCGGTATAGCGCCGGAAGATCTCGCGAATCTGGGCCGACACCGCGCGATAGCGGGGAAAGTCGGGCGGTGTGAATATCGCATCGGGGCACAGGCGTTCGGCGCGGGTGGCGGGCATCGCCGAGCGCACGCCGAACACACGCGCCTCGTAGGAGGCCGCGCATACCACCGAACGCATGCCGCGCCATGCCACCACCAGCGGTCGGCCGCGCCATTCGGGGTGATCGCGCTGTTCGACCGAGGCATAGAAGGCATCCATATCGACGTGCACGATCTTGCGCTGCGCGGCGACCGCGGCGTCGGCGACCTTGGAGTCCTGCGCGGGAGGATTGGACATGGCGAGCAGCGTAGCGACGCGGCGCGGGCTTGGCTATCGCGCCGACCCGCGTCACGGCGGGTCGTCTGTGCCGGTTCAGTGGTGCTGGATGGTGCGGATGGTGCCGCGCGTCACTTCCTTTTCGCGCATGAGCAAGGCCAGTGCCGACTCCGCCGGCAGCGGCTTGGAGAACCAGTAACCCTGCGCCACGCGGCAATCGAGTTCACGCAGCTTTTGCGCCTGCTCGGCCGTTTCCACACCTTCGGCGATGACTTCCATGCCGAGCACGCGACCGAGCGTAATCAAGGCATCGACAATGCGGCGATTGCGCGCGCCGTTGCCATTCGGCTCGCTGGACGCGGCGACGAAGGAGCGGTCTATCTTGAGCGTGTCGTAGGAGAACAGATTCAAGTAGCTCAGGGACGAATAGCCGGTGCCGAAATCGTCGAGGTGGAACTTGACGCCGATGTTCTGCAGGGTCGAGAGCTCGCGCAGCGTGGTGTCTTCATGTTCCAGCAGCGCGTTCTCGGTGATCTCGAGATGCAGCGAATGGGGCGGCAGGCCGGTCTCGTCGAGGATTGCGAGGGTACGCGCGGCGAAGTCCGGCTCGGAGAACAGACGGCTCGAGATGTTCACGCTGATCGACAAGTCCGCGAACGCCGGGTCGCTGACTTGCCAGCTGCGGGTGGTATGGCAGGCCTCGCGCATCATCCACCACGACAGTCCGCCGATCATGCCCGATTCCTCGGCCAGCGGAATGAAGTCCTCGGGCCCGATGAGTCCACGGATGGGATGGAACCAGCGCAACAGCGCCTCGAAGCCGATCACACGCAGGTGATCGAGCGCGACGATGGGCTGGTAGTAGGCCACCAGTTCGTTGCGCGGCAAGGCCGAGCGCAAGTCGGTTTCGAGCTCGAGACGCTGCATGGCGGCCTCGTGCATGAGGTTGTCGAACACCGCATAGGAGCCGGCACGCCGGCGCTTGGTGCGATACATGGCCAGATCGGCGTCGCGCAGCAGATCCTCCGACGAGTCGTACTTCGGCCCCGACAATGCAATGCCGATGCTGGCGGTCGCGAAGATTTCCTTGTCGGCGATGATGAACTTCTGCGAGAGCAGATCATGCACGCGTTCGGCGACCAGGGTCGCTTCGCCCAAACCGCTGATACTCATGAGGAGGATCGCGAATTCGTCGCCGCCCAGGCGCGCCACCGAGTCGCCGGGGCGCAGGAACATGCTGAGGCGCTTGCCGATTTCAGTCAGCAATTCGTCGCCGGCGGCATGGCCCAGGGTGTCGTTGATGGTCTTGAAGCGATCGAGATCGAGAAACAGCACCGCGAACTTGCGCTTGCTGTCGCGACGTTGCTGCTTGAGCGCGATATCGAGTCTGTCGAGGAACAGGTTGCGATTCGGCAGGCCGGTCAGGGCGTCGTGCAAAGCCTCGTGCACCAGCATGGCTTCAGTCGACTTGCGTTCGCTGATATCCGACAGCGAACCGGCAATGCGGGTCGCGCGGCCGGCGGCGTTGCGCACCGCCACGCCACGACTCATCACCCACAGGTATTTGCCTTCGCCGCTGCGGACGCGGTACTCGTATTCGAAATGGGGGGTGGCGCCTTTCACGTGCGCCTGCAGGGCTTTGTTGAAGCCACTGCGATCTTCTTCGTGGATGCGCTCCAGCCATTGTTCGGGCGTTGCACCGAATTCGTCGGCGCGCAGGCGCAGCATCGCCAGCCAGCGCGGCGAATAATGCACTTCGTCGCGTTCGAGATCCCAATCCCAGATGCCATCGCGGGCACCGGCGATGGCGAGTGCGTAGCGCTCCTCGCTGGCGCGCAGCGCCGACTCGGCGTCCTGTCGCGCAATCGCATAACGAATCGCGCGCGACAACAGGTCGGGTGCGATGTGACGCTTGATCAGATAATCCTGGGCACCGTTGCCGACCGCCGCCGCGGCGCCTTCCTCGTCCTCGACATTGGTCAGGATGATGACCGGCACGTTGGGCGCGACCGCCTTGGTGCGATGGAGATTGTCGATGCCGTTGCCGTCAGGAAGATTGAGGTCGAGCAGCACCACGTCGTAGCGCCGTATACGCAGGCGATCGAGTCCCGCGGTCAGACGCTGACTGTGTTCTATGCTTGCTCCCGCCAACGCCGAGGCCGCGATCTGTTCGCGCACCAGCGCGGCTTCGATCCGGTCATCCTCAATCAACAGGATGCGCATGTATTCGCGTTTCATAGGCAATCCGCGGAGACTCCCGTCGAGGGCTTCATGCCGGTTGGCTGACTTGCGTGGGTGTCTGCGGCAAGCGCACGAAGAAGGTACATCCGGCCCCTTCGTTGGATGTCACCCAGATGCGGCCGCCGTGACGTTCAACGATGCGCTTGCACAGGGCCAAGCCTACACCCGTTCCCGGGTATTCGTCGCGGGTGTGCAGACGTTGCCCCATTTCAAAGACTCTTTGCAGGAAGGGCTGCGGAATGCCGATGCCGTTGTCGCGGAAGGCCAGCAGCCATTCATTGCCCTGCGGTTCGACGCTGACGCGGATTTCGGGGCGCTCGCGGCCACGGAACTTGATGGCGTTGGCCAACAGGTTCTGGAACAGATGCAGCATCTGGTATTCGTCGCCGACCACAGCCGGCAGGTGATCGGCACTGACCTGCGCATCGGCCTCGTCGATGACCACGCGCAGGTTGTCACAGGCCTGCTCGAAACTGAGATTCAAATCGACCTCGATCGGCGAGGAGTCGCGGGCCGAGACCGCGAGGTATTCGAGCATGCTGTCGAGCATGCCGCTGGCGCGCTGCGCGCATTCCTGGATCTGCGCGATCGCGCGGCCACGGGCGACGGCGTCGGCGCTGTCCTCGCTGCGCTGCGCGAGGCGGGCGATCTGCTGCACCGGTTCCTTGAGGTCGTGGGAGAACACCAGCGCGATGTCGCGCATCTCCTGGGCGACAGGTTCCGCGCCGGCGGGTGCGCTGCCCGCCTGCTGGCCGGCGGGCATGAGGGTCTCGCCCATCGGCAGTGCCGTCGCGCAACCGAGGTAACGTTCGGCCGCCGGCGCGCTGCTGATCCTGCGCACCACCGCCTGCGCGCGATGTTCGCCTTGGCCACGCAATCTGACGCTGACTTCACCGTCGTCCCGGCGCGCCCGAAAGTCATGCCACAGCGCCAGGCTGTCACCATCGGCCAGCAGTTGTTCCAAAGGCGCGCCCAGCAGCCGCGCCGGGCTGAGCGCCAGATACTTGGCCAAAGCCGCATTGCATTCGCTCAAGGTGCCGTCCTCAGCCAGCAGGAAGGCGCCCTGCGGCAGGTGGGCAAGCGCCACACTGTGGGCCACCGTGGCCGGTGCCGACGGAGTGGCGGGGCTCGGCTCCGCGCTGTCGCCGGCATAGCGTCCGACGACTTCCGCGACGATGCTCGCCAGCGCGAGATAGCCGGCGCTGCTCTTGCGCGCGATGCCGTCGATGGCCATGCCGGGGGCGAGGCCCTGCTCGAGAATATCGGCTTCGTGGCCGAACAGGATGATGCGGGTGGCGGGGTCGTGACGGCGCAGCAGCGCGACCAGTTTGTCGCTTGCCGCCCAAGTCAGCTTGGGCGCGACGATGGCGACGTTTGGCGCCTGTTCAGTCAGGGCTTCGGCAAAGCACACCGCATCATTCGCGACGCGAATCGAGGCATAGGGGAACGTGCGCCTGAGCAGCAGTTCCGCAAGCTCGGTGTCGCTCACGCTGCAATCAGCAATGAGGATAGCGGGTGCGCGTAGCATTCGTTGTTGTAGCGATACAGTTCTTATTGTGCGTCCGATCCTAGTGAATCGGTCCGTGCCGCGACGGCCGCTACGTCGCGCGCTAACAGTCGTTAACGTGAAGTTGACCTTTCTTCACCGTTGGCTGTGGCTGCTTCGATTGCCCTTCGGCACCCCCATATCGAAGCCGCATGCGGTGCGGGTTCAAGGCACGCGCCGGCGGGCTATTGTGTGCTCGCCCCGGGCTGGGTACAAGCCTGCGCTGAGCGGCCCCCGCCGCCCCGCGCGCGCCGTGCCGCTCAGCCGCCGCGCAGCTTGAAACGCTGGATTTTACCGGTCGCGGTCTTGGGCAGTTCAGGCAGGAATTCGATCCAGCGCGGGTATTTGTAGTGCGCGAGTCGCGCACGCACGTGCTGTTTCAGTGCGTCAGCCATGGCGGCGTCCGGCGTGTAGCCGGCGTTGAGCACGACGTAGGCGGCCGGCTTGGTCAGGTCTTCGTCATCGGCGCGTCCGACCACTGCCGCTTCCAGTACCGCCGGGTGATCGATGAGCGCGCTTTCGACTTCGCTCGGTGACACATAGATGCCGCCGACCTTGAGCATGTCGTCGCTGCGCCCGCAGTAGACGTAGTAGCCGTCATCGTCGATGCGGTATTTGTCGCCGGTGCGCGTCCAATGACCCATGAAGGTCGCGCGACTCTTCTCGCGGTTGTTCCAGTACATGCCAGCCGCGGTCGGGCCGCTGACCTGCAACTCGCCGATTTCACCGGCCGACACCACGTGACCTTCGTCATCGACGATGCGGGTCTCGTAACCCGGTACAGGCTGACCAGTGGTGCCGTAGCGCACCGCGCCGCTGCGATTGGACAGGAAGATGTGCAGCATCTCGGTCGAGCCGATGCCATCGAGGATGTCGAGGCCGAAATGGCGCTGCCAGCGGCTGCCGATATCGGCCGGCAGCGCCTCGCCGGCCGACGTGCAGCAACGCAGATTCAGCTCGCTGGCGGCCGGCAGGTCGGCGCTCGCGAGCAGGCTCGCATAGAGCGTCGGTACACCGTAGAAGATGGTCGGGCGGTGATCCTTCAGACGTTTGAACACCGCCTCGGGCGTCGGACGCTCGGCCATCAGCACCGTGCAGGCACCGACACTCAAGGGAAAGGACAGCGCATTGCCGAGGCCATAGGCGAAGAACAGTTTGGCGGCGGAGAACACCGTGTCACTGGCCTCGATGCCGAGTATCGGCCGGCCATAGAGCTCGGCGGTATGGATGAGGCTGGAGTGGACATGCACCGTGCCCTTGGGGGCACCGGTCGAGCCCGAGGAATAGAGCCAGAAGCAGGCGTCATCGGCCAGGGTCGGTTCGATATCGTGTTCGGGCGCGCTGGCCGCAAGCAGATCTTCGAGGCGATCGTGCCCCGCTGCCTCGCCCCCCACCACGATCAGACGCCGCAGGCCCGGCACGCTGTGCAGCAAGGGCTCGAACAGCGGCAGCAGCGGCGCCGAGACGATGGCGACGCGGGAACGGCTGTCAGCCAGCATCCAGGCGTAGTCCTTGGCCGTCAGCAGTGTATTGACGGGCACCGGCACGATGCCGGCGCGTATCGCGCCCAGGAACGTCGCCGGCCACAGGAAGCTGTCGTGCATGCACATGAGCACGCGTTGCTCGGCGTGCAGTCCCGCGGCCTTGAGCACGGTGGCGACGCGCGCACTGGCGTCGTTCAGCGCGTCGAAGCTGTGGGCGCCCTGATCGTCGATGTAGGCGATACGAGAGCCGCGCCCGGGGCCGAGATTGCGTGCAATCAGATCCCACGCGGCGTTGTACTCGCGCGGGATCTCGATCAGCGGCGGAGAGACGCTGTGATCGGCGCGGCTCAGCATGCGTGTGCCGCGCCGCCATCACGCAGCGGCGCACGGTAGTTGCTCATGTTCATCAGAACTCCGGCGCGAGGGTCAGGCACAGGCCATCGAGGCTGTCCTCGTAATCGACCTGGCAGGCGAGGCGGGAGGTCGGCAGGAAATGGCCGGTGTCCTCGACCATCACCTGCTCGGCCTCGCTGCGCGGTTTCAAGCGCGCGGCCCAGCCTTCGTCGACATAGATATGACAGGTCGAACAGATGCACTGCCCGCCGCAAATCGCCTCCACCGGCAGATTGGCGTCGCGCAGGATCTCCATCAGGGTGACACCACGACGGGCGGGCAGCGCATGCTGCTCGCCCTCGCGATCAATAGCGTAGACAGTGCCCATGGGTTACATGCGTACGTAGGGAAAATCGATGGGCTGATTATTGATGCCGAGCCGCGGCGGCGCAATCCAGCGCGCATAGCGCCCGGGCTCAGTGACCTGCTCCATCAGGGATTGCACGTATTCATGGTCGGCCTGGTTGGGCAACCATTCGTCCTGGCGCGCAGCGAAGGTCGCCGCATCGATGATCCTGCCTTCGGGCGTGACCGGCGCTCCGGAGAACTGGCCAATCGCGCGATGGAAGGCGCGGTGAGGCAGCTTGATGGTGAAGTCGATGCCGGCATCGGCAATGATCTTGTTCCAGCGGTCGACACCGCGCTGGCAGTCGACGATGTAGTCGTCGCGCAGGCGCTCGTTGATGGCCGTCAGGGCCGGCACCTCGATCTGGGAGATCGCGCCGTCGCGCCACTGGGTGATGCTGTACGGGTCGGACTTCAACTGGTGATCGTCCTTGATGCGAGATTCGAGGTAGCGACCTTTCAGCCCCTGCGTGAAGTAATTGGCGGCGTTGGTCGAGATTTCGGAACCGAACAGGTCTTCCGACACGCTGAAGTGGAAGTTGACATACTTCTGGATGGTCGGCAGATCGATGGCGCCGAACTTGCGCACATCATCGGTCTTGTGTTCGCGCATGATGTCGCAGGCCTTCTGGATGACGCGCGCCACGCCGGTCTCGCCGACATACATGTGGTGCGCTTCCTCGGTCAGCATGAACTGACAGGTGCGCGCCAGCGGATCGAACGCCGACTCGGCCAGCGACGCGAGCTGGTACTTGCCGTCGCGGTCGGTGAAGAAGGTGAACATGTAGAACGACAGCCAGTCGGGCGTGCGTTCGTTGAAGGCGCCCAGGATGCGCGGTTTGTCCGGGTCGCCCGAGCGGCGCTGCAGCAGTTCTTCGGCTTCCTCGCGACCATCGCGACCGAAGTGCGCCATGAGGAGATAGACCATGGCCCACAGGTGGCGCGCTTCCTCGACATTGACCTGAAACAGGTTGCGCATGTCGATGAGTGAGGGCGCGGTGGCGGCCAGGCGGCGCTGTTGTTCGACCGATGCCGGCTCGGTGTCGCCCTGGGTGACGATCAGGCGGCGCAGCGGGCCGCGGTATTCACCGGGCACTTCCTTCCATACCGGTTCACCCTTGTGATCGCCGAAGTTGATCACGCGATGTTCGGCATCGTTCTCCGCCAGGAAGATGCCCCAGCGGTAGTCGGGCATCTTGACGTGATCGAAATGCGCCCAGCCCTGTTTGTCGACACTGATCGCGGTGCGCAGATAGACCTCTTTGTCCTGGTACTGGACCGGGCCCTGCTGGGTCCACCAGTCCATGAATTTCGGGTGCCAGGATTCGAGCGCGCGCTTCAGCTTGCGGTCGGCCGCGAGATCGACATTGTTCGGGATCAGTTCGCTGTAATCGACATTGCTCATGGGCGTGTTCTCCAGGTGCGTAATTATTTAGACGCGGCGTTTCTGAAACTGTGGGCGTTTGCCGGTGCCGTACAACACCAGCGCGCCGTTCTCGCCGACGGCGTTCGGGCGCTGGAAAATCCAGTTCTGCCAGGCCGACAGGCGCGAGAAGATTTTTGATTCCATGGTCTCGGGACCGGGGAAGCGCAGGCTCGCTTCCATGCCGGTCAGGGCATCGGGCGAGAAACCGGCGCGCGCTTCGATGACGATGCGCAGCTCATCCTCCCAGTCGATGTCGTCGGGCGTGAAGGTGACCAGGCCGAGTTCATCGGCGCGCGCCGCTTCCAGCGGCTTGCCGATGTTGGCTTCCAGCGTCGCGATGCCGGCGTCGTTGTTCTGGAAGCGCGATTCGATACGGGTGATGCCGGTCACCATCGGGTAACGGCCGAAGTTGAACGCGTTCAACGTCAGCGCGGCGGGCGGGGCTTCGTCGCCTTCGAACTGGCCGGACAACATATAGCCCTGGTCAGCGGCCAGCACGAATTCCAGCAGCGTGCCGGCAAAGCAGCTGCCGGGTTCGACGGCTGCGATGAGGCTGCGTGCCGAGACGTCGATGCGCTTCAGCACGCGGCGCGTGAACAGCAGCACTTCGCGGATGAACCAGTGATCGGCGTTGTTCTCCAGCACCTCATCGGCGGACAGCACCGCCTGCGCATCGCCTTCGCTCTTGAATATCCAGGTGCCGATCTCTTCCTCGTTGAAGCGCAGATGCAGGATGGCATCGTCGATGTCACGCATGATGGCGAGCGGCCAGAAGCGCGCGCCCTCGGCGAGGATGGCGTCCATCGCGCTCGGCACCGGCGTGGCGGGCGCCTTCAGGGTGAAGGTCGCGGCGCGCAGTTCGCGGTCGATGCTGACCGACAGGTGGGTGTATTCCATGCTGTCCGCTTCGATACGGCGGGTGAGCGGCGTGAGGGCGACGCCGGCGGCATGGCCGGGGCGGTCCGATTGCGCGGCGTGGGCCGCGGCCCGTACCCGCACGTCCTCGACAAAGGTTGACGACGGCACTACTGCGTCGACCAGATTCCAATCCACCGCGCGCTTGCCGCGTATGCCTTCCTCGACGGTGCAGAAGAAATCGGCGCGATCGCGGCGCACGTGGCGCTTGTCAACCAGACGCGTCAGACCGCCGGTGCCGGGCAGCACCGCCAGCAGCGGCAATTCCGGCAGCGATACCGCGCTCGCGCCATCGTCGGCCATGACGATTTCGTCGCAGGCCAGCGCGAGTTCATAACCACCGCCGGCGCAGGAGCCCTTCACCGCCGCCAGATAGAACTGGCCCGAGTTGTGGGTGGCGTCTTCGATGCCGTTGCGCGTTTCATTGGTGAACTTGCAGAAGTTGACCTTGTGACCGTGGGTGGCGCGGCCCAGCATCTTGATGTTGGCGCCGGCGCAGAACACCCGCTCGTTCTTCGAATGCACCACCACGCAGCCGACTTCCGGATGTTCGAAGCGCAGGCGCTGCACGGCATCGTGCAGCTCGATGTCGACACCGAGATCGTAGGAATTGAGCTTGAGCTCGTAGCCCGTGCCGATGGTGGCCTGTTCATTGACGGCCAGACCCAGCCAGGCGACGTGGCCATCGATGGCGAGCTGCCAGTGGTGGTAGCGCGAGGGCTCGGTACGGAAATCGATGACGCCGAGCGGCGTCGCGACATGCTCGGAACTGCTCATCAGGCGAGTGCCTCCTGGGACTTGTGCAAGGCGCGCACCGGCTCCAAGGCGAGCAGGTGGCGCAGGGTGGTCTGGACGTCGACGGAACTGGTGTCGACGGTGGCGTCGGCGCGCCCATAGAGGGCGGCGCGTTCGGCAAGGATGCGCTTCAGATCGGCCATCGCATGGCGATGGTCGGCCATCGGCCGGTGGTCGCCCTGGGCGATGACGCGTTCCATGTGCTCGCGCGGCGTGGCCTTGATCCACACCGTGAAGCAGCTTTCGAGCAGGAGCTCAAAGGTTTCGGGCTCGGACACCAGGCTGCCGCCCGTCGCGATCACCGCCCGGCTGTGGCGCACCAGGGTTGCGCTCAAGGCCTGGCGCTCGAGGCTGCGATAGCTGAGCTGCCCGCCCTGGGCAAAGATTTCGTTGGTGGCCATGCCGGCCGCGCGTTCGATTTCCTGACCGAGTTCGACAAAGGGCAGGCCGAGCCGCTTGGCGAGCGCCGCGCCCAGGGTGCTCTTGCCGGCGCCGCGCAGGCCGATCAAGGCAATGTGATTGGGATGGCGGGGCATGCGCCGTTCGCCGCCGCGCAGGAGCGCCGCCCAGCGTCCGAGCTGCTCGGCGCTGGCGCCGCGCAGGCGTTCTCTTATTAATAAGTAGGCGGGGGACTGTTCGACCTGCAGTTCGACCAGGTCGTCGAGGGCGATGTGCATGGCTTCGGCGACCGCCTTCAGCACCAGGATGGACGCATTGCCCTTGCCGCTTTCGAGTTGCGCCAGATAGCGCTCCGAGACGCCCGAGGACTGGGCGAGAATGCGTCGCGACATGCCGCGCTGGGCGCGCACACGTCTTACCCGCTCGCCGAGCAGGCGCAAATACTCCGAACTGGTGGAGGCAGGCGGCGTGGGCGTCATCGGCGTTGAATCTGTCCCGCGAAATAATGCATAGGGCCTGTAGGCCGGCTGTGCACTATAGTGCAGGTCGAGAGCGCCTGACAAGCTCTCCATGGGGAGGCTGGTGAGCTGCGGGCCGCGCGCCATGGAGCCGCCCGCATGGCCACTGCGTGACCCGCTCTCTATACTCGCGAGCCATCACAACGGAGCAGGCATATCGCATGAACTGGCTAGGGGCGCGCCTGCAATGAGTTCACTGCTGGCCGCGGACGAGCCCTCGCCGGTCATTCACGAGCGGGCGAATGCGACTTCGCCCTTCCTCATCACCTGCGACCACGCCGGCAATCTCCTGCCCCGCAGCCTCGGTGACCTCGGTGTATCGGCGACCGACAGGCAGCGCCACATCGCCTGGGACATCGGTGCGCTGGGTGTGGCGCGCGAACTCGCCACACTGTTGAACGGAGAACTGGTCGGCCAGCGTTACTCGCGTCTGGTCATCGACTGCAATCGCCCGCCGGACAGCGCCGAGCTCGTCATCGAGCGTAGCGAGGCGACCGACATTCCCGGCAACCTCGCACTCAGCGCCGCAGCGCGCGACCAACGGCGCGCGGAGATCTACGCGCCTTATCACGACACGCTGCGCAAGCTGCTCGATACGCGCACCATGCAGGGGCGCGCGACCATCTTCATCGCCGTGCACAGTTTCACACCTGTCTATCACGGGCGCGCGCGGCCTTGGCACTTGGGTGTGCTGTCGGGGAATGACCGTCGCCTTGCCGAGCCGGTGCTCGATTTCCTGCGTACACACGGCGATTTCTGCATCGGTGACAACGAGCCGTATCGCATCGACGAGAAGGATCAAGGCATCCCCGCGCACGCGCTCGCCCGTGATCTGCCCAATGTGCTGTTCGAGATCCGCCAGGATCTGATCGCGCAGCCCGCCGGTCAGAAGGCCTGGGCACAACGCCTTGCGACCACCCTGAAGCACGCGCGCGCCTCGCTCAATCTTTGAGCGGAGACAGCTTGGGGGGAAAAAAATCTTGCATTATTTTTCGAAGGCCTTACAGTCGCGTCTCCGTGTGTGACTGGCGGCGTAATTCGAGCTTTTAGGAGGTGAACCAAGCCGTTTCATGACCTCGGCCTGGTCCGGTGGCTTAAGCCCGGACCGACTGGGCGTAGAGCTTCGTGCCCTACGGAACTTGCTACCTTACTAGGTGGGGGTTTTATGCGATGTCTGAACATCAGCCAATCTGGGGTCAACACCTCATTCTCGACTTAGCGGGTTGCCCGCGCGACCGTCTCATCGACGCAGACAACCTGCGTGCCTGGGTGAAGGAACTGGTCGATGCCATCAAGATGAAAGCCTACGGCGAGCCGCAGCTCGAACATTTCGCGACGCATTCTTTCGATGCCGCGGGATACACGCTGTTGCAGCTGATCGAGACATCCAACATCTGCGCGCATTTCGCGGAGAATCTCGGTCAGGTCTACATCGACATTTTCTCGTGCAAGACGTTTGATAACGAAGACGCCGTCAAGGTGTGCCGCAAGTACTTCGAACCCGAAGTCATCGAGCAGCACGTGCTTGAACGTGGCCGCTTCCCAGCCTCGCTGAAAAAGGCGAGTTGAGGGTGGCGGGGCAGTTCGTCGAAAGCCTGTACCCCGGTCAGGCTTTTCAGGGCTTTCATTACGATGAAATCCTGTATCAGACGCAAACGCCATTCCAGTCGATAGCCATCTACCGCGCGCCCGTTCTCGGGCGC
>Ga0208492_1000352_pt1 | contig 41240 bp, 41 predicted proteins | sample Subbioar_CSW14AB_FD_184820 | JGI IMG/M metagenome (GOLD analysis project Ga0208492, IMG submission 184820) | Serpentinite rock and fluid subsurface biosphere microbial communities from McLaughlin Reserve, California, USA - CR12Mar_CSW14AB (SPAdes) | ecosystem: Environmental > Terrestrial > Deep... | reverse complement strand
CGGCCCCACCGGCGTCGAGAACCTCGCCACGATCTGCGAGCCCCACCACATGATGAAGCACCACTCGCCCTGGGACGTCGACCAGGTCGGGAGGGGGATCCTGCGGTACCGGTCCCCGGCCGGGTACGAGTACTACGACTCCCCGTACCGCATCGAGTACGCCGGCGGTGGCGCACCACCGTTCTGACACCCGAGCGCGGCTCGCGGAGAATGGGGCCATGGATGAACCGATCGTGCGCCGCGCGCGGGCAGTCGACATCGACGCCGTCGTGGAGCTGCGTGCTGAGATGTTCGAGGCGATGGGCATCGCGGCGGGCGACGCCGCGTGGCGAGACCATGCCCGCGTGTGGTTCGAGGCCCGGATCGACGATCCGCGGTACTGCGTCGCCGTCGTCGAGGTCGGCGGAGCCGTCGTGTCGTGCGCGCTGGGCTCCCTTCGCGACGCGGCGCCGTCGCCGCATGCTCCCGAGGGAGGAGACGTGCTGGTCAGCAACGTCTGCACCTTGCCGGCGGCGCGTGGCCAGGGGTATGCGCGCGCCGCGCTCGAGCACGTCATGAGGTGGGCACGCTCCACCGGGGCCCGGCGCGCCGAGCTGTTCGCGACCGCGGCCGGGAGGGGGATGTACACCGCGGTCGGGTTCACGGAGACGCAGCAGTCCGCCATGCGGGCGCGCCTGCGCGAGTCAGGCTAGTCGTCGCCGTCTTCCTCGGCGTCCTTCTTGGCCTCCTCCTCGGCCTTCTTCTGTGCTTCCTCGGCCTTCTTCTGCGCTTCCTCGGCCTTCTTGGCGGCCTCTTCGTCGGCCTTCTTCCGGGCCTCTTCCGCCTTCTTCTGCTCCTCCTCGGCCTTCTTCTGCTCCTCCTCCGTGAGGGGCTCGACGGGGGCCACGGGAACCTCGGTGGGCGTCTCGCTGGGCGTGACGACCGTGCGCTCGACCACGGCGGAGCGCTCCGGCGTCGGGGCGTCGGCCCCGCCGGCGGCCCAGATGCCCGCCGCGGCCAGGCCGGCGGCGACGGCCGCTCCGCCGATCAGCAGCGCCGCGGGGCGCACACGGCGCCGGGAGGGAGCCTCGGTGAAACGGCCGGCCGAGTTCGCGGCGGCCGGGACAGCGTCCGCGGGCGGCAGCACCGCGGTCGCGGCGTCGTCGCCGGAAGGCATCCGCATGGTCGCGGCGTCCGCTCCGGTAGCGAGGGGAACGGTCGCTGCGGTCCCGGTGTCGCCGGCCGCGATGAGCGGCGGCGCCGCCAATGCGGCGGCGACCGGGGGAGCGAGGCCCGGCTCGCGGGCGAGGGCCGCCGCGGAGCGCGCCACCTCGATCGCGGTGGGTCGCTCGGCCGGGTCGAGGGCGGTCATCCGGGTCAGCAGGCCCGCCCAGGGGGCCGGGACCGAATCGGGGATGACCGGGGGTGTCGACTGTCGGGCGGCGAGCGCCTCGACCGGCGTGGACCGCGGGAACGCGCGCTGCCCGGTGAGCGCCTCGAGGAGCACCAGTCCCAGCGAGTACACGTCCGACGCGGGCGTGGGGTCCGCGCCCCGCGCCTGCTCGGGGGACAGGTAGGCGGCGGTGCCGACCACCATCCCGGGCGTGGTCAGGCGGGCGCCGTCGAGCAGGTACGCGATGCCGAAGTCGGCGAGCTTCGCGCGGAACGCGCGGCCGGGCACGTTCGTCTGCGCCAGCAGGACGTTGGAGGGCTTCACGTCGCGATGCACGATCCCCGCCGCGTGCACGACGTGCAGCGCCTCCGCGAGCTCGGCCGCCAGCTGGGTCGCGTCGACGGGGGACAGCGGCCCGTGCTCGAGTCGCGCGCTGAGCGTCGGGCCCTCCACGAACTCCATCACCAGGTAGTCGGGGCGCCCCGGGGTGAGCTGCGCGTCGAACAGCGTCACGAGCGACGGGTGGCTCAGCGAGGCGAGCACCGCGACCTCGCCGCGCGCGCGATCGATGGCCGAGGCGTCCTCGACGTCGGGGTGCACCATCTTGATCGCGACGGTCCGGCCCAGCGCGATGTCCTCCGCGCGGTACACGCGGCCCATCCCGCCGGTGCCGACGCACTCGCCCAGCCGGTAGCGGCCGTCGAGCAGCTGCTCGGTCGGGGTCTCGTCGGGGGTCTCGGTCACGGGGATTCCTCCTCGCCGCACGTCGGGCCATGCGGCTTGCGGCCGAATCTACCCGCTCGAACCTGGACGGTCGTCCGCCTTGCCAGCCGCCGCGTCGCCGTCCGCGCCCTCGTCCGGCACCCATCGCAGCAGGTCGCCGGGCTGGCAGTCGAGCACCTGGCACAGCGCGTCGAGGGTCGTGAACCGCACGGCCTTGGCGCGGCCGTTCTTCAGCACCGCGAGGTTGGCGGGCGTGATCCCCACCCGCTCGGCGAGCGTGCCGACCGCCATCTTGCGGCGAGCGAGCATGACGTCGACGTCGACGATGATCGGCATCAGATCACCTCGTCCAGCTCCGACCGCAGGGCCCGCGCCTCGGCGTCGCGGTCGATCGCCTGCTGCAGCAGCTGCCGCATCACCACGACCAGCAGCGCCACGCCTCCCGTGACGAGCGCCGCGCCGCACACCAGCGCGACGACGCCCGGCGCGACGTCGCCGGGCGCGACGTCGCCGGGCGCGAGCAGCACGGCGAGGACGAACGTGATCACCGCGTCGAACGCGATCGCGGCGATGATCACATCGACCCAGCGGAACGCGCGGCGCGAGAACACCGAGCCGCGGCGCACCATGCCGAGCAGTCGCCATACGCACACGGCGCACACCTGCAGGCCGAGGATCCACAGGGCGGCGATCGTCACGAGCGCGATCCGCCCCCACAGCGCCTCGCCCTCCAGGTCGATCCACACGAGGGGCAGGATCACGGTCTGCACCACGAGCGACCCCGCGAGCGACAGCGCGATCACGAACTGCGACGCCAGCACCACGTACCTGCCCATGCGGGCCTCCTTCATCGAACGACGAGAGAAATCTATCGTTTTTCGATAAGAGGGGCAAGTGGGCCGCTCAGATGAACGAGGGGACGTCCCGCCACGCGCCGGGGGCCTCGGCGACGCCGTCGCGCACGACGGTGCCCTCGATCAGCCCGTACGGCCGGTCGTCGGCGATGAACACCTCGTTGCGGTTCTCGAGCCCGAACCGCGCCAGGTCGTACGCGAAGTGGTGCTTGTTCGGCATGGCGAAGCGGATCTCCGCCAGCGCCGGGCAGGCCACGATGGCGGCCCGCCCCATCTCGAACAGCGTCTGCTGCAGCGCGAGCGAATGCACCTCGGCGAACTGCTCCAGCAGCGCCTGCACGACCGCCGCGTACACCGCGTCGTAGTCGACGCCGTCGGCCACGGCCTCGGGCAGGTAGCGCCAGCGCGCCGTCACGGACGTCGCCATGATCCGGTCGTCGGTCTCGGGCAGCGTCGTGTACTCGGTGCGCGGGTATCCGCGGAACTCGGACCCCGTCGACTTGAGCACCACGAGGTCCTTCACGCCGCCCGTGATGTGCGTGGCGCCGTCCGCGACCTGCACCGTGGCCAGGCGCGTGCCCTGGCCCTTGCGCACGAACGAGTGGTCGTGCGGTCTGCCGGCGACCACGATGCGCTCCCACTCGTGCTGCTCGGCCTGCCACAGGCCGCCCTCGATCCAGTCGAACGAGCCGGTGAAGTGCTCGGCCAGCAGCGTGAGGAAGCGCTCGGGCGATCCGCCCCCGTGCTTCTTGGCGAGGGCGAAGATCGTGTTCTTCTGGGTGTCGGTGGCCACGATCTTCGAGTTGTCGCCTGTCAGGAACGACCCGGCGAGGGCCTCGCCGCGCAGCTGCGACGTGACGGTCAGGTCCTCGATCTCGTGGCGGTCGGTGTCCCGGGTGATGCGCACCAGCCGGTTCTCGGCCTTGCCGTACTTGTTGGCGCCCAGGTGCACCGAGACATCCGGCGCGGCGGCTGCGGCGACGTCGGTCACGGTCAGCTCCCTCGGTAGGTGGAGTAGGCGAACGGGCTGAGCAGGATCGGCACGTGCAGGTGCCGCTGGTCGGCGACCGTGAACGCCACGGTGACGTGCGGGTAGAAGGTCTCGACGCCCGCTGCGGCGAAGTGCTCGCCGGTCTCGAAGCGCAGGGCGTATTCGCCGGGCTCGAGCACCTCGGGGCCGAGCCCCGCCCGGCCGTCCGCGTCGGTCTCCCCGGTCGCGATCACCTCGCCGGCGAGGCTCAGGGCGAGCCCCACGCCGGCGGCGGGGAGCCCGGATGTGGCGTCGAGAACGTGCGTGGTGAGCTGCGGCATCATGCCTCCTCGGCGAGGGCGGGGGTCCGGGCGTCGGGCGGCGCCGGGTCGTCGAACGCGCCGCGCAGGCGCAGCAGCGCGATCTGGGCGAGCTGCCCGGCGGCCTCGCGCCATTCGGTCTCGGGATCGTTGGTGAGGCGCCGCTCCAGCTCGGCGAGCATCTCCTCCGGAGCGCGGCCCGCGGCACGGATCAGGAACACGCGCCCGAATCGGCGCTCGTATTCCGCGTTGCCGGCCCGCAGGCGCTCGGCGACGTCCGCGCCAGCATGGGCCATGGCCGCCTGCTCGCGGCGCGAGTGGCGTGCGTCCGCGCCGGATCCGGCCGGCCGCTCGCCGATCCGGGGGTGGTGCGCGAGCGCCGCGTCCAGGTCCTCCTCGCTCCAGCCGGCGGCCAGCTCGGTCGCGCGCGCGGCGAGCGCGTCGACGGAGGAGTAGGGCCGCCCGGCGACGATCGCGGCGATCCAACGGGGCACGTCGGCCCATACACGCACGACGCCGGCGGCCTCATCGGCGGGGAGGCGGTCGAAGCGGGCGACGAGCACGGGGCCAGGCTAGCGCGGCGCGTGTTTCGCGACCGTTACGCCGTGAAGTCGGAGCTTCGCCCGTCGCCGTGGGCGGTTCAGCGGGCCGGATGGACGATGAGCCAGCGCGCGACGGCCGGCGCCGATCCCGTGTTGTGCAGTCGATGCGGCACGTCGCACGGGTAGCTGATGGTGTCGCCCGGGCGCAGCACCACGATCTCGTCGGTGAAGTCGATCGTGAGCTCGCCGGTCAGCACCTCGCCGACCTCGTAGCCCTCGTGGCGGAACAGCCGGTCCTTGCCGGTCGCGGTGCTGCCCGGCGGGTACACGGACTCGAAGTAGTCGATGCCGGGGCTGTCTCCGGGCGCGAGCCGGCGGAACGTGACTCCGCCTCCCAGCGGCAGGGGAGCGGCGTCCTCGGCTCGCGTGAGCGTGTAGCCGTGCGGCGCGTCGCCGTCGCCGTCGTCGGCCGGCCCGGGGCCGAACACGGTGGCGAGAGGCACGCCGAGCGCGTCGGTGATCGCGATGAGCCGCGACACGCTGGGCTGCATCACGCCCCGCTCGATCTGCGAGACGGCGCTCGTGGAGATCCCCAGGCGCCGCGCGAGCTCGGACACCGAGACGCCCGTGCGCGACCGCACGTCGCGCAGGCGACGGCCGACGTGACCCCGGGCGTCCTCGTCGCCGCGTCCGGATGCGGGCGCGGCATGCGGGTCGGTGACGGTCACGCGGCCATGCTAACCGCCGCCCCCGCGCGGGACCGGCCGACGATTTACGAGCCCGTAACAGGACGGACTCAGGACGAAAAGTGTGAAGCGATAACTTCACACTCATCCCTCGTCCGGAGAGAGCACCCCGCTCCGGAGCTCCGACCCCACCGATCTCCCCCGATCCGGAAAGGCTCCACCGTGACTCAGACCACACCGGCCGCCTCCGCGGCCCCCCTCACCAAACCGCAGGACGTCGTCGAGGCCGCCGGTCTCCCCACCGGCTCCGGCAACATGCGCCCGGGCTACGACCCGCGCCTCGCCAACGAGGACCTCGCGCCGCTGCGCAAGCAGAAGTGGACCTCGTACAACATCTTCGCGTTCTGGATGAGCGACGTGCACTCGGTCGGCGGCTACGTGACCGCCGGCTCGCTGTTCGCCCTCGGGATCGCCAGCTGGCAGGTGCTCGTGGCCCTGCTCGTGGGCATCGTGATCGTGCAGGTGTTCACCAACCTCGTGGCCAAGCCCAGCCAGCGCACGGGCGTGCCGTACCCCGTCGTGAACCGCTTCCTGTTCGGCATCAAGGGCGCCAACGTGCCCGCGATCATCCGCGGCGTCATCGCGATCGCCTGGTACGGCGTGCAGACCTACCTCGCGGCCGAGTCGCTCAACATCATCTTCCTCAAGTTCATCCCCGGCAGCGCCGCGCTGCTCGAGCCGAGCTTCCTGGGGCTGCACGCGCTGGGCTGGATCTCGTACGCCATCCTGTGGGTCGCGCAGGCCGCCGTGTTCTGGAACGGCATGGAGGCCATCCGGCGGTTCATCGACTGGGCGGGCCCCGCCGTGTACGTCGTGATGATCGTGCTCGCCATCTACCTCGTCTCGCAGGCCGGATGGGAGAACATCAGCCTCGACCTGTCGAGCGGCGAGCCCCTCGACTTCTGGGCGTCGATCCCCGTCATGCTCACGGCCATCGCCATCGTGGTGTCGTACTTCTCGGGCCCGATGCTGAACTTCGGCGACTTCGCCCGCTACGGCAAGTCGTTCCAGGCCGTCAAGCGCGGCAACATGTGGGGCCTGCCGGTCAACTTCCTGTTCTTCTCGATCCTGACCGTCATCACGGCCTCGGCCACCGTGCCGGTCTTCGGCGAGCTCATCACCGACCCGATCCACACGGTCGAGCGCATCGACCACTGGTTCGCGATCCTGCTGGGCGGGCTGACGTTCGTCACCGCGACGGTCGGCATCAACATCGTCGCCAACTTCATCTCGCCCGCGTTCGACTTCTCGAACGTCGCGCCCCACCGCATCAGCTGGCGGATGGGCGGCATGATCGCCGCGGTCGGCTCGGTCATCCTGACCCCGTGGAACTGGTACGGCAACGACCAGGCGATCCACTACTCGCTCGGCATCCTGGCCGCGCTGATCGGCCCGCTGTTCGGCATCCTGATCGCCGGCTACTACGTGATCGCGCGGCAGCGCATCCACGTGGACGACATGTACACGATGGACGAGGGTGCGCGGTACTGGTACCGCGGCGGCTACAACCCCAACGCCATGTGGGCCATCGTCGCGGCGGGCGTGCCGACCATCGCGGTGGCGATCGTGCCGAAGTCGCTCGTGTTCGCCGGCGTGATCGACGCGGGCTGGGGCTCGATCAGCGACTTCAGCTGGTTCGTCGGGTGCGGCCTGGGCTTCGCGTTCCTGGTGCTGTTCGAGCGCCTGCACCCGCGGGTGCCGACGCTCGAGGGCGAGACCCGGGGCGTGTCGGACGGCACCGCTCCCGACGTGCTCGAGGGCTACCCCGACACCGCGACCGCCGCGATCGCCGTGGCCGAGGCGCAGGCCGCCGCAGCGGCGGGCGAGAGCGCCGCCGAGACCGATGCGGCCCCGGCCGCCGACCCCGTGCCCGCCGCCGCGGGCGCGAAGGAGTGACACCCGCAGCATGCGCATCACGCTGATCAACCCCAACACCTCCCGGGCGATGACTGACAAGATCGCGGTCGCCGCCCGGGAGGTGGCGGGCCCCGACGTCGACATCGTCGCGGTCTGCCCCGAGCCCGGCCGCGGCCCCGCCGCCGTGGAGAGCCACGTCGACGAGATCCTGGCCGGGGCGGCGGTCGTCGACGCCGTGCGCGCCGACCTCGCCGCCGGCGGCTCGGACGGCTACGTCGTGGCGTGCTTCGGGGATCCGGGGCTCGACGCCGCGCGCGAGCTCGTGGACGTGCCGGTGATCGGCATCGCCGAGGCCGCCATGCACGTCGCGGCCCTGACCGGCCGCACGTTCGCGGTGGTCACGACCCTGTCGCGCACGCTCGGCCGGGCCCAGGACCTGCTCGCGCGCTACGGGTTCGAGCGCGCGTGCGTCGCGGCGTACGGGACGGGCATCCCGGTCCTGGAGCTCGAGGACACGGGTTCGGCGGCGTTCGAGGAGATCCTCGGATGGTGCGAGCGCGCCGTGCGCGAGGACGGCGCCGACGCGATCGTGCTCGGCTGCGCCGGCATGGCCGACCTGTGCCGCACGCTGCAGCACCGGCTCGGCGTGCCCGTGGTCGACGGGGTCGCGGCCGCTGTCGGGCTCGCCACGGCCATGGCCCGGATGGGCGTCGGCGTGAGCAAGCGCGACGAGTACGCGCCCCCGCCCGTGCGATCCGCGGACGTGGGTGTCGACATCCGCGCGGCATCCGCGCTCGGTAGCGTGGGCGCGTGAGCGTCGCATCGAGCGACCGCGTGGAGTCGATCGCCGCGCGGCGCGTCTACCTTGACGGGGCGTTCGCGCCCGCGACCGTGCGCCTCCGGGAGGGCGCGATCGCCGCCGTGGACGCGTTCGACGCGTCGGCGGACGTGGTGCTGGACGACGCCCGCGTGCTGCTGCCGGGGCTGGTCGACAGCCACGTGCACCTGAACGAGCCGGGCCGCACGGACTGGGAGGGCTTCGCGACCGGCACGGCCGCCGCGGCGGCGGGCGGGATCACCACGGTGGTCGAGATGCCGCTCAACAGCATCCCGGTGACGATCGATCCGTCGGCGCTCGCCGCCAAGCGCGCCGCGGCGCGCGGAAAGCTCGCGGTGGACGTCGCGTACTGGGGCGGCGCCGTGCCCGAGAACCTCGGATCGCTCGGCGCCCTGCTCGACGCGGGCGTCGTCGGCGTGAAGTGCTTCATGGCGCCCAGCGGGATCGACGAGTTCGGGCACCTGGACGCGGACGGCGTCGAGCGCGCGCTGGCCGAGCTCGCGCCGCGAGACGGGCTGCTGATCGCGCACGCCGAGCTCGACGAGCATCTGTCCGAGGCGCACGGCCCCGGTTTCCGCGACTTCGTCGCCACGCGGCCGCCCGAGGGCGAGGTCGCGGCCGTCCGGATCGTGATCGAGGCCGCGCGCCGCACGGGGGCGCGCGCCCACATCGTCCACGTGGCCGCCGCCGACGCGCTCGACGACGTGCGCGCCGCGCGGGCCGACGGAGTCCGCATCACGGTCGAGACGTGTCCGCACTACCTCACGCTGCGGGCCGAGGACGTGCCCGACGGTGCGGGCACTTTCAAGTGCTGCCCGCCCATCCGCGACGGCGCCAACCAGGACCGGCTCTGGGACGGCGTCCTCGACGGCACGATCTCCGCGATCGTGAGCGACCACTCGCCCGCCACGGCGGACCTCAAGCTGAAGCCGGATCTCGGCGAGGCGTGGGGCGGCATCGCGGGCGTGCAGACCGGGCTCGCCGCCGTCTGGACCGAGGCGCGGCGCCGCGGCATCGCGCTCGAGCGCATCCTGCCGCTGTTCACGACCGGGCCCGTCGATCTCGTGCGGCTCGCGGACCGTGGCAGGATCGCGCCCGGCACGCCCGCGCACCTGGCCGTGTTCGACCCCGAGGCCGAGTTCGAGGTCGACGCCGCGCGGCTGGAGTACCGCAACAAGCTCTCGCCGTGGCACGGCGCGCGGCTGCGTGGCGTCGTGGCCGAGACGTGGCTGCACGGCGAGGTCGTGTACCGGCACGGCGAGGGCGTGCTCGCGCGGTCCGGGCGGGATGTGCTGGCGGGAGGAGCGGAGTGAACGAGGAGCTCGAGCGGAACCGGTTCGGCGTCGGGGCGGACGCCCCGGCGTTCGCGGACGTGCCGATCCTGCAGCCGGGGGAGGGCGTGCCGGACGGCGCGGTCTATCTGCCGGCCACACCGGAGACCGTGCTGTGGGGCCGGCTGCCGTGCGCGGCCGACGTGCCGGTGCTCACCGTGCGGCCCGGCGACGTCGTGGTGATCGACACCGTCAGCCACGAGGGGATCCTCCCCGACCAGGGCTCCGATCCGCGGGCCTTCTTCGCGGGCCACGGCGTTCCCGAGGCGGCCGTGCTGCGCGACGCGATCGACATCGCGGCGCGCGTCGCGCGCGATCCCGAGCACGACGGACCGCATGTCGTCACCGGCCCCATCCGGGTCGAGGGCGCCCGGCCCGGCGATCTGCTGCGGATCACGGTGGAGCGGCTCGAGCCGCGCGTGCCGTACGGCGTGATCTCCAACCGGCACGGCCGCGGCGCGCTCCCGCTGGAGCTGCCACGCGACGGCCGCACCGTGAGCGTGTTCGCGGCGGTCGAGGAGCGCGACGGGCGGCTCGCGGGCACGATGCCGGCGGTCGAGGGCGGACCCCGCGCGATCGCGTTGCCGCTGGCGCCGTTCCTCGGCACCATGGGCGTCGCGCCCGCGACGGACGAGCGGCCGCACTCCGTGCCGCCCGGGCCGCACGGGGGCAACATCGACGTGAACCTCCTGGTCGAGGGCACGGCCCTGCACCTCCCGGTGCAGGTCGACGGTGCGCTGGCGTACGTGGGCGATCCGCACTTCGCACAGGGCGACGGCGAGGTCGCGCTGACCGCGCTCGAGGCCTCGCTGCGCGCGACGCTGCGCTTCGACGTCCTGCTGCGGGCGGTCGCGCTCGCCGAGTTCGGCGAGGTGACCGGGCCGCTCATCCGCACCCCCGAGCACCTGGTTCCGACGGGCCTGGACCGCGACCTCGGTGAGGCGATGCGCGCGTGCGTGCGCGCCGCGCTGTCGCTGCTGCGGGCGCGATGGGGCATGGACGAGCACCTCGCGTACGCGTACCTCTCGGCCGCGACGGACTTCGACGTCTCGCAGGTGGTCGACGTCGTCACGGGCGTGCACGCGCGCATCCGGCTGTCGGATCTCGCCGACGTGCCGCTCGCGGGCGCGGGAGGAGACTGACCCCATGGACACGACGATCCCCGGCGCGGCCGACGTCCCCGCCGATCTGCTCGAGGCGTTCCTCGCGTACGAGCGGGCCATCCTGGCGAACGACCTCGACGCGCTCGACGGCTGGTTCGCGGCCGGCGACGACACGATGCGCGGCGACGACGCGGGGCTGCTCGTCGGCCACGAGGCGATCAGCGCCTTCCGGTCGCTGCGCGGCGGCGTCGGGCCGCGCGTGATCGAGCGGATGGAGCACCGCGCGCTGGGCGACGGCGTCGCGCTGATCGTGTCGGTCTCGCGCTTCGACGCCGGCGGCCGCGGATTGCAGACCCAGGTGTGGACCCGCACCGACGCCGGATGGCGCATCACGGCGGCGCACGTGTCGCCCCGCCCCAAGGCGTTCGACCGCGCGATCTGGCGAACCGTGGGGGACCCGCTGTTCCAGGGCGCATGGGACGGACCGCTGTCCGGACTGACCTTCGCGGTCAAGGACCTGTTCGCGATCAAGGGCTACCGGATCGGCGCGGGAAACCCTGCGTACCTCGACTCCGTCAGGCCAGAGCAGAGCACGGCCGCCGCGGTGGCGGATCTGCTGCGCGGGGGCGCGTCGCTCCAGGGGATCGCGCGCACGGACGAGTTCGCGTACTCGATCGCGGGCGACAACGCGCACTACGGCACGCCCCCGAACGGCGCGGTCCCCGGAGCCCTGCCGGGAGGGTCGTCGAGCGGGCCCGCGTCGGCCGTCGCCACGGGCCAGGCCGACATCGGCCTCGCGACCGACACGGCCGGTTCCATCCGCGTGCCCGCGTCGTATCAGGGGCTCTGGGGGCTGCGGACCACGCACGGGCTCGTGCCCCGCCAGGGCCTCCTGCCGCTCGCGCAGTCCTTCGACACGGTGGGCTGGCTCACGCGCGACGGCGAGACGCTGCAGCGCGTGGTCGACTGGTGCCTGAGCTACGACGGATCCGAGTCGACCGAGAACGTCTACGGCGAGTCCGGGACGGACCTGCCGTCGCGGTTCGCGGTGCCGGAGGAGGTGCTCGACGCCGTCGAGCCCGCCACGCGCGAGGCGTTCGAGGCGCTGCTCGCCGGGATGGGCGCCGACATCGAGCGCATCCGCATCGGCGACCTCGCCGGATACCAGGAGCCGTTCCGCGTGGTGCAGGGCGCGGAGGCGTGGCGCAACGACGGCGACTGGCTGCGCGAGCATCCCGGCGCGGTCGGCGCCGCGGTCGCCGAGCGCTTCCGCGCGGCCGCCGCGATCACGCCCGAGCAGGAGAGCGCGGCGCGCGCTGCGCTCGGGCCGCTCAAGGAGCGCATCGACGCGATCGTCGGCGACGCCGTCCTGATCATGCCCACGGTGCCCGGGCCGGCCCCCATGCGCACCGCCGACGGCGGCCGCGTCGACGCCGTGCGCACCGCCACCCTGCGGATGACGACGCCCGTCGCCATCGCCGGCATCCCGGCCGTCTCCGTCCCGCTGCTGACGGTGCCCGCCCGGCTCGGGCCGGCGCCGGTCGGCGTGTGCCTGGCCTCGCGCGCCGGCACCGACATCGCCCTCGTCCGACTCGCCCGCGGCCTCGCCGCACAGCCGAAGGATCCCGCATGACCCTCGACCGTCCGTCCGCCCCCGTCACGCCGCTCGACCCGCCCGCCCGCCTGCTGATGGGCCCCGGGCCGATCTCGGCGTACGCGAGCGTGCTGCGGGCGATGTCCGCGCCCCTCGTCGGGCAGTACGACCCGTTCATGACGGCCGCGATGAGCGACACCCAGGAGCTGTACCGCCAGGTGTGGGCCACGCGGAACGACGCGACCCTGCTGATCGACGGCACGTCGCGCGCGGGCATCGAGGCGGCCCTGGTCTCGCTCGTGCGGCCGGGCGACCGCGTGCTGGTCCCCGTGTTCGGGCGCTTCGGCCACCTGCTCGCCGAGATCGCCGAGCGGGCGCTCGCCGAGGTGCACACGATCGAGGTCGAGTGGGGGCAGGTCGTGCCGGTGTCGGCGATCGAGGAGGCCATCCTGCGCGTGAAGCCGCACGTGCTCGCGCTCGTGCAGGGCGACACCTCGACGACCATGAACCAGCCGCTCGACGAGGTCGGCGAGCTCTGCGCCCGCCACGGTGTGCTGTTCTACACCGACGCGACCGCGTCGCTCGGCGGCAACCCGTTCGAGGCCGACGCGTGGGGGGTCGACGCCGCGACGGCCGGCCTGCAGAAGTGCCTGGGCGGCCCGAGCGGCTCGGCTCCGATCACGCTCTCGGAGCGCGCGGTCGAGGTGATCCGCTCCCGGGGCCGCGTCGAGGCGGGCATCCGGGAGGCGGGCGACGAGAGCGCGACGGACTTCGTGCGGTCGAACTACTTCGACCTCGGCATGATCCTCGACTACTGGGGGCCGCGCCGCCTGAACCACCACACCGAGGCCACCTCGATGCTGTACGCGGCGCGCGAGTGCGCGCGCGTGCTGCTCGCCGAGGGGCGCGACGCCGTGATCGAGCGGCACCGGGTCGCCGGCGCGGCGATGCTCGCGGGCGTCGAGGGACTGGGCCTGACGGTGTTCGGAGACGTCGCGCACAAGATGAACAACGTCGTGGCGGTGGAGATCCCCGAGGGCGTGCCCGGGGATGCGGCGCGCGCCGCGCTGCTCGAGGACTTCGGCATCGAGATCGGCACGTCCTTCGGCCCCCTGCACGGCCGCGTGTGGCGCATCGGCACCATGGGGTACAACGCCCGGCGCGACACCGTGCTGACCACGCTCGCGGCGCTGGAGGCCGTGCTGCGCCGCTTCGGCGCGCGCGTGCCCGCCGGCGGCGGGGTCGACGCCGCGCTCGACGCGTTCGCGGGGGCGCCCGCGGCACCGGGCGCCGCATCCGGGGCCGCCGGATGACCGCGACCCGGCTGCCCGAGCTCTCGCCCGAGACCATCGCCTCGGCCGCGCGACGCGTGATGGCGCGCTGCGACGAGCTCGCGCGGGTCACGGCCGACGACGGCGCGATCACGAGAGTGCACCTGTCGCCCGAGCACGCCCGCGTGAACCGGCTCGCGGCCGAGTGGATGCGCGAGGCGGGCATGACGCCGCGCCAGGACGCCGCGGGCAACCAGCTCGGCCTGCTTCCGGCCGACGACCCGGACGCGCCCGTACTCATGCTCGGGTCGCACCTCGACACCGTGATCGACGCCGGGCGGTTCGACGGCATCCTGGGCGTGCTGATGGCCATCGAGGTCGTGCGGCTGCTGCGCCGGGTCGACGACGAGGGCCGCTCGCGCTCGCCGTTCCCCTTCGGGCTCGAGGTGGCGGCGTTCAGCGACGAGGAGGGCGCCCGCTTCGGCAAGGCCCTGCTCGGGTCGTCGGCCATGGCCGGCACGTGGGACGACGCGTGGTGGGAACTGTCGGACGCCGACGGCACGACGCTGCGCGAGGCGTACCGCGAGTTCGGCCTGGACCCCGGCCGCATCGGCGAGGCAGCGCGCCGGCCCGAGCAGCTCGTGGGCTACCTCGAGGCCCACATCGAGCAGGGGCCCGAGCTGGACCGTCGCGGCGAGGCGCTCGCCGTGGTGTCGTCGATCGCGAGCGCGCGGCGCTTCCAGCTGCTGGTCGAGGGCGAGGCCCGGCACGCGGGCGGCACGCCGTACGACATGCGCCGCGACGCGCTGCTGGGCGCCAGCGAGGCCGCGCTCGCGGTCGAGCGGATCTGCCGCGGCGAGCACCACATCATCGGCACGGTGGGTCAGCTCGAGGCGTTCCCCGGGGCCGTGAACGTCGTCCCGGGCGAGGCCCGGTTCAGCCTGGACCTCCGCGGCGAGTTCGACGCGGACCGCGACCGCGTGTGGCGGGCGATCTCGCTCGAGCTCGACGAGATCATGGGCCGCCGCGGCCTGCGCTGGCGCGCCCGCGAGGTGCACAGCGCGCCTGCCGTGTTCTGCGCGCCGCTGCTGCAGGACGTCGTGCGCGAGGGCATCCGGCACTCGGTCGGCGCCGCCGCGGAGCCCGCGACGCTGTTCAGCCCCGCGGGCCACGACGGCATGGCGCTCGGCGCCGTCGCCCCCGTGGGCATGCTGTTCCTCCGCAACCCCGACGGCATCAGCCACCACCCCGACGAGTCGGTCTCCGGGCCGGACGTCGCGCTGGGCATCCGCGCCCTCGCCGAGGCCGTCGCGCACGTGGGCGCCGAGCCCCGCTGAGCCGGCGGGCGCGCGGTCAGGCGACCGCGGCGGTGCGCTCGTGGACGAGCTCCGAGATCTCGCGCTTGAGGGCGTTGAACGCGGGCGCGGTGACATCGCGGTCGTCGCCGAGCGGGACGGGGACGACCGCGCGGATGTGCCCCGGCACGCCGTGCGAGGCGCCGCCGGTCATCACCACCACCCGGTCGGCCAGGTACACGGCCTCCTCGATCGAGTGCGTGATGAACACGACCGTCCGGCCCTCCGCGCGCTGGATGCGCCGCAGCTGCACCTGCAGGTCGCTGCGGGTGAGGGCGTCGAGCGCGCCGAACGGCTCGTCCATCAGCATCACGGCCGGGTCGTTCGCGAGCACGCGCGCGATGGCGACGCGCTGCTGCATGCCGCCGGACAGCTCACCGGGGAAGCGCTGCGCGAAGCGCGTCAGTCCCACGGTCTCGAGGTGCGCGTCGGCCGTGGCCCGCGCGGCCGCCCGCGACATCCCGCGGCGCGAGGGGCCGTACGCGACGTTCTCGCGCACCGTCAGCCATGGGAACAGGCCGTAGTCCTGGAACACGACCCCGCGGTCGGGCCCCGGGCCCGAGATCGGCGCCCCCGCGACCGTGACCTCGCCGCCGCTGGGCTCCTCGAAGCCGGCCAGGATCCGCAGCAGCGTGCTCTTGCCGCATCCGCTCGCGCCGACGACCGCGACGAACTCGCCCGCCGCGACGTCGAGCGAGACATTCGCCACGGCCAGGACGTCGCCCGTCGCGGTCGCGAACCGCTTCTCGAGCCCCGCGATGTGGATCTCCGCGCTCATCCGCGCGCCCCCTTCTGGAACACCGGGCGCCGCCCGACCAGCAGCCGCAGCACGAGGCTGAGCAGCCGGTCCGACAGGAACCCGGACAGGCCGATGACGATCATCCCGGCCACGATCAGGTCGGTGCGCACGATGTCGCGCGCGAGCGTGATGGTGGCGCCCAGGCCCTCGTTCACGCCCGTGGACTCGCCGAGCACGAGGATCACCCACGCCAGCCCCAGCCCCACGCGCAGCCCGTTGACGATCGCGGGCGCCGCGGCGGGCACCATGACCCGCCACAGCACGGCGGCCCGCGTGGTCCCGAGCATGCGCGCAGCCTCCACCAGCCGCTCGGGCACCTGCCGGGTGCCGCTCGCGGCGCCCAGCACGATCGGGAAGAACGCCGACAGCGTGATCAGGAAGATCGTGGCCTGGTCGCCGATGCCGATCAGCAGCGCGACGAGCGGCACCCACGCGGTCGCGGGGATGGGGCGGATCAGGTTGATGAACGGATCGAACAGCGAGTCCATGACGTAGAAGCGCCCCATCAGCACCCCGACAGGCACGGCGATCAGCGTCGCCAGGCCGAATCCGGCGCCGACCCGCAGCGCGCTCGCGCCGAGGTGCTGCCACAGGGTCGTGCTGAACGCGTCGTCGCGCAGGCCGCCGAAGGCGAAGTCCCACAGCGTCACGGCCACGTCCGCGGGGTACGGCAGGTACCCCATCCGGATGCCGAACGGCAGCTCGAGCTGCAGCTCGCGGCCGAGGTGCCAGAACGCGATGAACAGGACGGGGACGACCAGCCCCAGAGCGATCCGGGCCGGCAGGGACCGGATGCCGCGCCCGCGCCGGCGCCGGGAGGAGCCCGGGGCGACCGGCCGCGTGGCGGGCGGAGCGAGAGTCGCGGTGGCGGTCATGCTCACTCCACGAACGACGTGTCGACGACGTCCTCGATCGCGGGCGCGTCCTCGACGAAGCCCAGCTCGCCCATCTCGGTCGCGAGCGCCTCGAGCTGGCCGAGGTACTCCTCCGAGAGGTCGGAGCGCATCCAGAAGTTCGCGATCGCGGTGTCGAAGATCGCCTGGTCGCCGCCGAACATGCTGACCATCTCGGACAGCCATTCGTCCTCGTTGCCGGTCATCCAGTCGGTCGCGGCCACGTGTGTGTCGACCACCTGCTGCACGAGCTCGGGGTCCTCCGCGATCAGCGCACCTGTCGTGACGAGGCCGAGGTTGACCTTGCCGATCGGCGTCGCGTACGGGTCGGCGAACTCGTGGCCGCCCTGCTCGAGCGCGATCGAGGCGCCGATCTCGACGCCGAAGAACGCGTCGATCGACCCCGACTCGAGCTGCCCGGCCATCTCGGGCGCCAGCACCGTGACGAGCTCGATGTCGTCGGGATCGACGCCGGCCTCCTCGAGCGTGAGGCGCATGGCGACCTCCTGCGCGGTCGTCTGCATGTAGCCGACCTTCTTGCCGACCAGGTCGTCCAGCGTCTGGATGGAGTCGTTGCCGATGAACCCGGATCCGCCGTCGGCGGCGGACGCGACGATCCTGAGGTCGCGGCCCTGCGCGACCGAGGCGATCGTGGGGGTGACGCCGCTGATCGCGAAGTCGATCGTGCCGGCGACGAGCGCGTCGCTGAGGGCCGGCGTGGTGTCGAGCGTGATGACCTCGAACCGGACGCCCTCGGCCGCGAAGTCCTCGTAGAGGAACGGCGCGTAGAAGTGCGGCTGGCCGCGCAGGGTGCCGATCTTGACGGTCGCGGTCTCGCCGGCGGCGCCCGATGCGGCGTCGGAGGACGACGAGCAGCCGGACAGGGCCAGTGCCGCGGCGGCGCTCGCGGCGATCGGGATGAGCAGTCGACGGAGGTGCATGGCGGCGCCTTTCGGACGGGGGATTCGGTGGGGATCCGCGGCGCTCGTGCGCCTGCTCCGCAGTCAATCGGCCGCGGCGGTCGAGGCCGTTTCCCGGTCATTTCGCTCATGTAAAACCGTGAAGCGATCACTTCATCCGCCGGGCCCGTCGGGGGATCGCGGTCTCGCGCTCAGGCGCCCTGCGCGAGCCGCCACACGCGCTCGCGCGTGAACGGCTGCTCGAACGGGCGGGCGCCCAGCGCCCGGGCGATCGCGTTGCCGATCGCGGGCGCGACGGGGTTGTACGGCGACTCGCTCATCGACTTCGCGCCGAACGGACCGAGATCGTCGCTCGTCGTCGCGAACAGCACCTCGACGTCGGGGATGTCGGCCGACTGCGGCACGCGGTAGGTGCGGAACGCGGGGTTCTGCACGCGGCCGTCCGCGACGACCACCTCCTCGTACAGCGCCCCGCCGATGCCCTGGGCGACGCCGCCCTCGATCTGCCCGCGGCACTGGGCGGGGTTCATCACGAAGCCCGCGTCGGCCGCGTGCACGTTCCGCAGGATGCGCACGGCGCCGGTCTCGGGATCGACCGCGACCCGCACGGCGTGCACGTTGAACGCGAGCGATCGCAGCTCGCCGTGCTCCTCGCCCGAGGCGGTCAGCCCGCCCGCGCCCGCGATCTCCGCGAGCGGCACGACGCCGGCGGGCGTCCGCACGCCGTCGGGCCCGTACGCGCACTCTGCCGCCGGTGCGCCCACGCGCGCCGCGGCCTCCTCGACGATCCGGTCGCGCAGCGCAAGGCACGCGCCGTGCAGCGCCTTGCCCGCGATCGTCGTGCCGGCCGATGCGAACGCGCCCGTGTCGAACGCGACGGCGTCGGTGTCGGCGTGCGCGAGCCGGATCCGATCGGCGCCCACCCCGAAGACGCTCGCGGCGATCTGGCGCTGGACGGTCGTCGTGCCGTTGCCGAACTCGGCCGTGCCCGTCCGCAGCTCGAACGCGCCGCCGGGCAGGAGCGTGGCGGTCGCGTGGGCGCGGTGGCCGCGCGGCGCGAGCGTGGCGATCATCGCGGCGGCCATGCCCTCGCCGACCAGCCACCCCGCGGGCGGGTCCTCCCCGGGCTCGGCGAGCGCGGCCTGCGCGAGGTCGAGGCACTGGTCCAGGCCGTAGCTTCCCCAGACCAGGTCGGCCTCGATCTCGCCGTCCGCCCGGCGGAGCGCGTCGCCCTCCCGCACGGCGTTGATGCGCCGGATGTCGAACGGGTCCATCCCGATGCGCTCGGCGAGCATGTCGAGCGCAGACTCGATCCCGAGCGTGACCTGGCCCAGTCCGTAGCCGCGGAAGGCGCCCGACGGCACGTTGTTGGTGTAGACCGCCTCGGCGTCCACCCGCGCGACGGGCGCGCGGTACAGCGTGACCGACTCGGCGCACCCGTGGAACAGCACCCCGATCGCGTGGTTGCCGTACGCGCCGGTGTCGCTCAGCACGTCGAGCTTGATCGCCGTCAGCCGGCCGTCGGGCTCGGCGCCCAGCGTCACCGACACCCGCATCGGATGCCGCATGGACGAGCGCCAGAACTGCTCGGCGCGCGTGAACTCGTACGCCACGGGGCGGCCGGTGCGCAGCACGGCGAACGCGACGAGGTCCTCCGTGAACATCTCCTGCTTGCCGCCGAAGCCGCCGCCCACGCGGGGCGCGTACACCCGCACGCGGTCGCGCGGCAGGTCGAACAGCGTGCACAGCTCGTCGCGCGTCAGGAACGGCACCTGCGTCGACGAGCGGATGACCAGCCGTCCCTCCTCGTCCAGCCAGCCGACGGATCCGTGCGTCTCGAGCTGAGCGTGGATCGAGCGCCCCGTGCGCCACGTGCCGCTCACCGTGACGGGGCTCGCAGCGAGCGCCGCGTCGACGTCGCCGCCGTAGCCCGCGTGCAGCGCCGCGACGACGTTGCGCCCCGCATCGGCGACGCGGTCCTCGGGCGTGCGCTCCGGATGCACGAGCGGCGCGCCGGGCGTCCGCGCCTCCTCGGGATCGAACACGGCGGGCAGCGGCTCGTAGTCGACGCGGATCAGTGCGCACGCCCGCTCGGCGGCCGCCGCGGTCTCGGCCACGACCGCGGCGACCCGCTGCCCCACGTGGCGCACGACGTCGTCGAGCATGCGGGTGTCGTCGGGGTCGTCCTGCCGGTGCTCGTGGCGCGCGGTCGAGTACCGGGCCGCGGGCGCGTCCTCGTGCGTGTACACCGCCACGACCCCCGGCACCGCGCGCGCGGCGGCGGCGTCGATCGCGCGGATGCGGGCGTGCGGATGCGGCGAGCCGAGCACGCGCAGGATGAGCGCGCCCGCCGGGACGTCGTCGAACGCGTACGGCTCGAGGCCCTGCACCACCCGCTGCGCCGGCTCGGGCACGGCCGAGACTCCGACACCATCGCCGGGGCCCGGGCCGGTCTCCCGGACCGGTCCGAGCACGGCCGCGCGTACGGCCTCGCGGATCGGCCGGTACCCGGTGCAGCGGCACAGGCTCCCCTTGAGGCGGCGGTCGAGATCCGGGAGGTCCTCCTCGCCGAGGCACGATGCCGTAACGCTCATGCCGGGCGTGCAGAACCCGCACTGGAACCCGAAGCCGTTCGCGAGCGCGTCCTGCACCGGATGCAGCGCGTCGCCGGGGGCGAGGCCCGCGGCGGTCGTGACCGCCCGGTCCTCGGCGCGCACCGCCGGCACGACGCACGAGTGCACGGGCTCGCCGTCCAGCAGCACGGCGCACGCCCCGCAGTCGCCGGAATCGCAGCCGCGCTTGACCGACAGGGCGCCGTGCTCGCGCAGCAGCGTGCGCAGGCACTGTCCCGGCCGCGGGTCGGCCTCGACCGCGGCGCCGTCGATCTCGAGCCTCACGCGCGCGTCTCCCCGGCCAGCTCCGCGCGGGCGCGCTCGGCGAGCACGACCGACACGGCCCGCCGCCAGTCGGCCGCGCCCAGCGGATCCGAGAAGTAGCCCGGCGCGGACCGCACCGCCTCGGCCAGCTCGGTCGCCGAGGGCGCCGCGGGGAACCACAGCACGACCGGGCGCTCGGTGGCCGCGGTCACGACGAACACGGCCGCGCCGTCCTCGTCGGCCCGGCCCGTCACGACCGCCGCGGACCTGCCGAGCTCGGCGAGCGCGATCCGGTGCAGCGTGAAGCGCGAGCGCAGCGTGCGCGCGGGCAGGTCGATCGCGCGGATGACCTCGCCCAGCCGCAGCGTGCTGACCCCGTCCCGCGCGGGGATCTCGGCGACGGGCAGCGTGCGCTCGCCGCCGTCGGGGGTCCACACCTCGGCGGTGCCGTCGAGCCCGGTGGCGAGCGACACCATCGCCGCGGCCGCGAACGCTCGGGCGATGTTGCCGCCGACCGTCGCGGTGTTCCAGATCTTGAACGACGCGAGCAGCGCGTCCGCGGCGACCGGGAACATCCGGGTCGCGGCCCACTCCGCGGGCGCCTCGCCGTCGCGCGCGAACCGCACGAGCCGCGCGATGGAGCACGTGGCGCCGATCCGCAGCCCGGCGGGGGAGACCTCCAGGTCGGGCCACCCCATCGCCGTGAGGTCGACGAGCCCCGTGACTTCGGGCTGGGGCTCGCCGAACAGCCACGTGCCGCCGGCGAGCACGGTCTCGCCCGGCGCCAGCGCGAGGTCGCCGCGGCCGCGCGCGCGGCGGAAGGACGTGACGGTGCTCAGGTCCACGCGGGCCGCCCCTCGCCGAGCGCGCAGGCGGCGTCCGGGCCGGCGGGCGCGGTGCCGAGGGTGCCGTGCAGGGGGCCCTGGCCGTCGCGCAGTGGTCGTCCCGTTCCGCCGTGGCGCGACTGGACGATCTCGGCCAGCGCCGAGAGCGCCACCTCGTCGGGCGAGGCCCCTCCGAGGTCGAGGCCCAGGGGGGAGTGCAGCCGGGCGAGGTCCGCGTCCTCCACGCCCGCGGCGCGCAGCAGCTCGGCGCGCCGCGCGACCGTGCCGCGGGCGCCGAGCGCTCCCACGAACCCGACGGGCAGGGCGAGCGCGGTCGCGATCGCGGGGACGTCGAGGCGCGTGTCATGCGTGAGGACGCACACGGCCGTGCGGGCGTCGACCCGATCCCCGGCCTCGCCCCGCAGGTACTCGGCCGGGTCGCCCACGACCCGCTCGGCCGCGTCGGGGAAGCGCTCCGGGGTGATGAGCGTCTCCCACACGTCGCACACCGTCACGGCGAAGCCCGCCGCCGCGCCGACCCGGCACAGCGCGGCTGCGTGCTCGCCGGCGCCGAGCAGGATGAGGCGCGGCCGCGGTGCGTGCGCGACAGCCAGGACCGCCGGGCCGTCCGGAACCCGCAGGATGCGCCCCGCGGCGTCGCCCTGCAGCACGAGCCCGACAGCGACGGGCCGGTCCGCCGCGGCCCGCTCGAGCGCCGCGCGGGCCACGTCGTCGCCGGCCCGGACCTCGTACGCGAGCACGTCGATCCGCCCGCCGCACGCCAGGCCCGCCGCGAACGCGGCCTCGTCGTCGAAGCCGAACCCCGCCGCCTGTGCCCGCCCGGTCGCGAGCACCGTGCGGGCGAGGACGATCGCGTCGCCCTCCACGCAGCCGCCCGAGATCGAGCCGATCACCTCGCCGTCGTCGGCCACCGCCATGGATGAGCCGACGCCCCGCGGGGCGCTGCGCGCGACGCCGGTGACCGTGACCACCGCGATCCGCCGCCCGGCGCGCAGCCGGTCGAGGATCACGGCGGCGAGTTCGAGCATGGCGCCACCGTAGTCATGCCGTGTTACCGGACTGCTACACGCCACGCCCGGCGCGTCACGCGCCCGACCCCGCGCCGTGACCTGCGGGTCCTAGACTGCGGCGATGGACCCCGCCCGCGTGCGCCTGTGCGGCCTCGTGCTCGCCGCCGGAGCGGGTCGCCGGTTCGGCGGCCCGAAGGCGCTCGCGCGCGGCGCCGACGGGACGCCGTGGGTGGCGCGCGCGGTCGACGCGCTGGTCAAGGGCGGGTGCGACCGGGTCGTCGTGGCGCTGTCGCCGGCCTCCGCGGCGGCCGCCGCCCTGGTGCCGACGCCCGCGACGTCGGTCGTCGTCGGCGACGCGGCGCGCGGACTGGCCGCCACGCTGCGCGGCGCGCTCGCCGCGGCGGTCCCGGCCGACGGCGTCGTCATCCTGCCGGTCGACACGCCCGATGTGGTCCCCGGCGCGGTTCGCCGCGTGATCGCCGAGGGCGGGCGGCCGCTGCGTCAGGCGCTGGCTCAGACCGTGTACCGCGGCCGCCCGGGCCATCCGGTCCTGGTCGGCGCGGATCACGTCGCGGCGCTGCGGGCAACGCTCCGCGGAGACGAGGGCGCCCGGGCGTATCTGCGGGCGGCCGCCGCCCGGCAGGTGGAGTGCGGGGACCTGTGGTCGGGGGACGACATCGACGAGCGCGGCGGCGCCCACCTGGGGTCGTAGGCTTGAGGGAGTGAGCACCCCGGACCAGCCGTCGCCGTCACGCCGCGCCCGGGGCCTCGCCCCGGTGGCGGGAGCCATCGCGGTCGGCGTGCTGACGGCCATCCAGTCGCGGCTGAACGGCGGGCTCGGCGCCGCGCTCGACAACGCGATCGTGGCCGCCGTCATCTCGTTCGGATCGGGCCTGGCCATCATGGTCGCGCTCGCCGCGGCGCTGCCGGCGGGCCGGGCCGGCGTCGCGCGGCTCGTGCGCGGCGTCCGCGCGCGCGACATCCCGTGGTGGATCCTGATCGGCGGCGCGGCCGGAGCGCTCACGGTGGGCTCGCAGGGCGCCGTGGTCGGGGTGATCGGCACGGCGCTGTTCACGGTGGGCGTCGTGGCGGGACAGACGCTCAGCGGGCTGATCCTGGATCGCGTGGGCTACAGCCCCGCGGGCGTCACCGCGGTCACGGTGCCGCGCGTGATCGGCGTCGCGCTCGCGCTCGCCGCGGTCACGGTGTCGCTCACGGGCGACACCGTCGCGCAGGCGCCCGTGTGGATGCTGCTCCTGCCGCTCCTGGTCGGCGCCGGCCTCGCGTGGCAGCAGGCCACCAACGGACGGCTGCAGCGCGCGACCGCGTCGGCGATGACCGCGACGCTCGTCAACTTCGTCGGCGGCACGGTCGTGCTCGGGGCGATCGCGCTGGTGCAGGCGCCGCTCGTCGGCGTCGCGCCGCTTCCGGCCGACCCGTGGCTGTACCTGGGCGGCGCGATCGGCGTCGCCTACATCGCGCTGTCGGCGGCGCTCGCGCCGCGGATCGGCGTGCTGCTGCTCTCGCTCGGATCCGTGCTCGGGATGCTCGTGGGCTCGCTCGCGCTCGACCTGCTGTGGCCGCCCGCGGTGCCGCCGTCGCCGGTCCGCTCCGCCATCACGGTCGCGGTCGCGTGCGTGGGAGTCACGATCGCCGCGGTCGGCCGGCGTTCCGCGCGCTGAGGCGCGCGGGCCGAGGTCGTCAGGCCTTCTTCTTGGCCTTCTTGCCCGCGGGGAGAGCGGAGAGGAACTTGGCGCCGTCGACGGCCTTGCGGCGCAGCGGGCGCGACCGGGTGGGCTTTCCGCCGACATAGAGCCAGCCGAGCAGGACCTCGTCCTTCGTGAGGCCGTGCGCCTTGGCGACCGCGCGGTGCCGCGTGCAGCCGCCCGTGCGCCAGAAGACGCCGTAGCCCGCCTCGTCCAGCAGCAGGCTGAGCGCATGGGCGACGCCGGAGGCCACGGCCTCCTGCTCCCAGACCGGCACCTTGCCGCGCCGCACCGACGCGACGATCGCGATCAGCAGCGGCGCGCGGAGGGGCTTGGAGTACACGCCCTTCTTGCCCTCGGCCTTCGCGATCGCGCGGCCGAGCGCTACGCGGTCGTCGCCGCGGATCTCGATCAGCCGCCAGGGTTTGAGCTCCTTGTGGTCGGCGACGCGGCCCGCGGCCGACACCAGCTCGACGAGCTCGTCGTGCGTGGGCGCGTCGTCCGTGACCTTCGACAGCGAGCGGCGCGCGAGCATCGCGGCCCGCGCGCCCCCGACGGCCGCCGCGGTCATCAGGCCGAGGCGTCCTGCTCGTCGCTCTCCTCCGGAGTGAAGTTCAGCGACAGCGAGTTCATGCAGTAGCGGTCGCCCGTGGGCGTGCCGAAGCCGTCAGGGAAGACGTGACCCAGGTGCGAGCCGCAGTTGGCGCAGCGCACCTCGGTGCGCTCCATGCCGTGGCTGTTGTCCTCGAGCAGCTCGACCGCGTCGGGGCGGATGGACTCGTAGAAGCTGGGCCAGCCGCAGTGCGAGTCGAACTTGGTGCCGCTCTTGAACAGCTCCGAACCGCACGCCGCGCACGTGTACAGGCCCGCGCGCTCCTCGTCCAGCAGCTCGCCCGTCCAGGGACGCTCGGTGCCGGCCTCGCGCAGCACCGCGTACTGCTCGGGGGTGAGCTCCTGGCGCCACTCATCCTCGGACTTGCTCACGTTGTAGGACATGGGTTCCTCCCGTTGATCGCCTTACAGACTACGTCCGCGGGAGGGTGCGCGGACCGGACGTGTCGTAACGTTCGCGGCCCGGGAGAATGAGGGGATGAGCGCCCCGACGACCGACCACGACCCGGCCGCCGTCGCGGACCGGTTCGCCCGCTTCGCACGCGACGAGGCGCCGGGCCGCTCGGACGTCTATCTCGCGTGGGCCGAGGGCGTCGCGGTCGATCCCGGGATGTGCGAGATCCTCGCCCGCATCCCCGCCACGCGCCGGCAGCCGCCGCTCGTGTTCGCCGTCACGCGGATGCTGGGCGCCCCGCTGGACGGCGGCTACGACGCCTGGGCGGCGTTCGTGCGCGCGCACGCCGCCACGGTGGTCGCCGAGTGCGCGGCGCGCACGCTCCAGACGAACGAGCCGCTGCGCTGCGCCGCGCTCCTTCCCGCCCTCGCGCGCCTGCAGGGCCCGATCGCGCTGCTCGAGCTCGGCGCCTCGGGCGGGCTGTGCCTGTACCCGGATCGCTACGCGTACCGCTTCCGTGCGGGCGACGACGTCGTCGCGGTGGATCCGGGCGGGGGAGCGGCCGTCGTGCTCGAGGCCGAGCTGCGCGGAGCCGTGCCGGACCTCCGCCTGCCGGACGTCGTGTGGCGCGCGGGCATCGACCTGCAGCCGCTGGACGCCGGCGACCCCGCCGACCGGGCCTGGCTCGAGGGGCTCGTTTGGCCCGAGGAGACGGCCAGGGCCCGGCGGATCGCCGCCGCGATCGACGTCGCCGCCGCCGACCCGCCGCGCCTCGTCGCGGGGGATGCCGCGGATCTCGGGCTCGTGCGCCGCCTCGCGGCCGAGGCGCCGCGCGATGCCGCGCTCGTGATCACGACCCCCGGTGTGCTGCCGTACGTGCCGCGCGGCCGGCGCGACGCGCTGATCGCGGCGCTGCGGGCACCGGGCGGCATCCGCCCCGAGCCCGTGCACTGGATCACGCTCGACCAGCCCGCGCTGCACGACGCCTGGACCCCGCCCATCGACCCCGGGACGTGGGGCCCGGGATTCGCGCTCGCGCTCGACGGCGAGGTGCTCGCGGCCGCCGACCCTCTGGGCGCCTGGATCGACTGGCGCGCCTGACCGGCGCGCGCCGCAGCGCCGCCTACCGTGGGGACGTGCCCCTCTCCGACCGCGACCGCGCCATCCTCGCCTTCGAGGCCGAGTGGCGCCGCCACGGCGGCGCGAAGGAGGAGGCCATCCGGTCCCAGCTCGAGATGGCGCCGGCGCGCTACTACCAGCTGCTGGGCCGGCTGATCGACTCGGCCGACGCGCTCGCCGAGGACCCGCTGCTCGTGGGCCGGCTGCGCCGCCTGCGCGACGCGCGCCGCGCGGACCGCTCCCGCATCGCCGGCTGACCGGAGCCGCGCCTGAGGCGTCGCCCCAGGGGCGTCCGGGTAGCATCGGGGTCGTGCCGACCACCTACCCCCGGGACCGCTTCGACGACGTCCCGCGCCAGTCCGCCAGGGTCGGCGCCCATCGTGCCGAGCAGCCCCGCGCACCCCGCCGCGTCGTGCTGCTGTGGGCCGCGCTCGCGACGGTCCTGCTCACGATCGCGGGCATCCTCGCGTTCCTCGTCCTGTCGCAGCGCGTCGACATCGTGCCGGGACAGCAGTCCCCGGTGCCGCAGTCCACGGTGTCGCCGATCGTCGACCCCACCTACACGGTGCTCGTGCTCAACGGCACGGGCTCGCAGGGCGTGGCCGAGGAGGTCGCCGCCGAACTTGTGGCGGCCGGATGGTCGGACGACATGGTCCTGCCGAGCGAGTCGTCCGCGACGGACTTCCCCGCCACGACCGTGTACTACGCGTCTCCCGAGGAGGAGGCCGTCGCGCTGGCCATCGCGCAGGCGATCGGCGGCGCGCGCGTCGCGCTGAGCGACCAGTACCAGAGCCCGCCGGATCCGGCGCTCAAGGAGATCACGGTGGTCGCCGGTCTCGACCGTGTTTCGGCCGGGTAAACAGTTCGATTCGGGCGTGTTCATTCTCGCCCTCTCGGCGTTCTGGCGCGGAACGGCGCGGATACCATTCCCGATATCCGCCCCCAGCACCAGGAGAGTTTTCGCATGACCCAGGGCACAGTGAAGTGGTTCAACGCCGAGAAGGGCTACGGGTTCATCACCGTGGCAGACGGCAGCCAGGACGTCTTCGTCCACTACTCGAACATCGAGATGAGCGGCTTCCGCGTCCTGGAGGAGGGGCAGTCCGTCGAGTTCACCGTCGGCTCGGGCCAGAAGGGCCCGCAGGCGGAGGCCGTCCGCCCCGTCTGACCCGGCGTCCACGCAGAGCGCCCCGCGGCCCGGACCGCGGGGCGCTCTCGCGCGTCCGGGCGTCGCCCGCCCACGGGCGCGCCCGCCGGACGCGGCTTGCACTCGCTGGGGGAGAGTGCCAGAATCGTCCTAGCACTCGTGCAAGGGGAGTGCTAAAGACCACACGCCTACGTCCGGGAGGGACGACACCAACATGGCAAAGATGATCGCTTTCGACGAGGAGGCCCGTCGTGGCCTCGAGCGCGGCCTCAACACGCTGGCCGACGCCGTCAAGGTGACGCTCGGCCCGCGCGGTCGCAACGTCGTGCTCGAGAAGAAGTGGGGCGCCCCCACCATCACGAACGACGGCGTCTCGATCGCCAAGGAGATCGAGCTCGACGACCCGTACGAGAAGATCGGCGCCGAGCTGGTCAAGGAGGTCGCCAAGAAGACCGACGACGTCGCGGGTGACGGCACCACGACCGCCACGGTCCTCGCCCAGGCGCTGGTCCGCGAGGGCCTCCGCAATGTCGCCGCCGGCGCCGACCCCATCAGCCTGAAGCGCGGCATCGAGAAGGCCGTCAAGGCGCTCTCGGACGAGCTGCTCGCGCAGGCCAAGGAGGTCGAGTCGAAGGAGCAGATCGCCGCGACCGCGTCGATCTCGGCCGCCGACCCCGCGATCGGCGAGCTCATCGCCGAGGCCATCGACAAGGTGGGCAAGGAGGGCGTCGTCACGGTCGAGGAGTCGAACACGTTCGGCACCGAGCTCGAGCTCACCGAGGGCATGCGCTTCGACAAGGGCTACCTGAACCCCTACTTCGTCACGGACCCGGAGCGCCAGGAGGCGGTCTTCGAGGACCCGTACATCCTGATCGCGAACCAGAAGATCTCGAACATCAAGGACCTTCTGCCGGTCGTCGACAAGGTCATCCAGGCGGGCAAGGAGCTCGTCATCATCGCCGAGGACGTCGAGGGCGAGGCCCTCGCGACGCTCGTGCTGAACAAGATCCGCGGCATCTTCAAGTCGGTCGCCGTCAAGGCCCCCGGCTTCGGCGACCGCCGCAAGGCCCAGCTGCAGGACATCGCGATCCTCACGGGCGGCCAGGTCATCACCGAGGAGGTCGGCCTCAAGCTCGAGAACACCGACCTCGAGCTGCTCGGCCGCGCCCGCAAGGTCATCGTCACCAAGGACGAGACCACGATCGTCGAGGGCGCCGGCGACGCGTCGCAGATCGAGGGCCGCGTGACCCAGATCCGTCGCGAGATCGAGAACACCGACAGCGACTACGACCGCGAGAAGCTGCAGGAGCGCCTCGCCAAGCTCGCCGGCGGCGTCGCCGTCATCAAGGCGGGCGCGGCCACCGAGGTCGAGCTCAAGGAGCGCAAGCACCGCATCGAGGACGCCGTGCGCAACGCGAAGGCCGCCGTCGAGGAGGGCATCGTCGCCGGTGGTGGCGTGGCCCTCATCCAGGCCGGCAAGACCGCGTTCGACGGCCTGGACCTCGTCGGCGACGAGGCGACCGGCGCGAACATCGTCAAGGTCGCGATCGAGGCTCCGCTGAAGCAGATCGCCCTCAACGCCGGCCTCGAGCCGGGCGTCGTGGCCAACAAGGTCGCCGACCTCCCGGTCGGCCACGGTCTGAACGCCGCCACGGGCGAGTACGGCGACCTGTTCGCGCAGGGCATCATCGACCCCGCCAAGGTGACGCGCTCGGCGCTGCAGAACGCCGCGTCGATCGCCGGCCTCTTCCTCACCACCGAGGCCGTCGTCGCCGACAAGCCCGAGAAGGCGGCCGCTCCGGCGGGCGCCGAGGGTGCGGGCATGGACTTCTGATCCACGCCTGATCTCCTCTCGGACGGCCCCTTCCCCTCGCGGGGGAGGGGCCGTCCCGCGTCTCCGGGGCGTGGATGACACAGGGCGTAACACCCGCTTGGAGCACGGTAGGGTGCGTCGCCATACTTGCGTGACCCGATCCGAGCACCCGAAGGGTTCCCCATGACCGTCATCGACACCGAGGTCTCGCCCGTCGCCGACCTCGAGACGCCCCTGAAGTTCGCCTACTGGGTGCCGAACGTCTCCGGCGGCCTCGTCGTCTCCACCATCGAGCAGCGCACCAGCTGGGACTTCGACTACAACAAGAAGCTCGCCCGCATCGCCGAGGACGCCGGCTTCGAGTACGCGCTGTCGCAGACGCGCTACGCCGCGAGCTACGGCGCCGACAAGCAGCACGAGGCCACGTCGTTCACGCTGGGCCTGCTGGGCGCGACCGAGCGACTCAAGATCATCGCCGCCGTCCACCCGGGCATGTGGCACCCCGGGGTGCTCGCCAAGTGGCTCATCACGGCCGACCACATCTCGAACGGCCGCGCCGCCGTCAACATCGTGTCGGGGTGGCTCAAGGACGAGTTCGTGAAGTTCGGCCTGCCCTGGCTCGAGCACGACGAGCGCTACGTGCGCACCGAGGAGTTCATCTCGATCCTGCGCGGCCTGCTGACCGAGGACGGCTACTCGTTCGACGGCAAGCACTACCAGATCTCGGACTTCACGCTCTCGCCGAAGCCGCTCGACGTGCCCGGCCGCGCGCACCCCGAGATCTTCTTCGGCGGCAACTCGACCGCGGCGCAGGCCGCGGCCGGCCGCACCGCGGACTGGTACTTCTCGAACGGCCGCTCGCTGGAGGGCTTCCAGGAGAACATCGCGGGCGTCGTCGCGGCCGCCGAGTCGGGCGGGCGCACCGCGCCGCAGAAGCCGCGCTTCGGCATCAACGGCTTCGTGATCGCGCGCGACACCGAGAACGAGGCGGTCGAGACCCTGCGCGAGATCATCGCGAAGGCCCACCGCCCCGCCGTCGAGGGCTTCGCCGCGGCGGTCAAGGAGGCCGGCCAGTCGACCAAGGACGGCAAGGGCATGTGGGAGGACTCGACCTTCGAGGACCTCGTGCAGTACAACGACGGCTTCCGCACCGGCCTGATCGGCACCCCGGAGCAGATCGCCGAGCGCATCATCGCGTTCAAGAAGATCGGCGTGAACCTGGTCCTGACCGCCTACCTGCACTTCCAGGAGGAGGTCGAGGCCTTCGGCCGCGACGTCCTGCCGATCGTCCGCGAGCTCGAGGCCGACCTGGCACGCGCCAACGGCACCGAGCTGAACACCGAGCTGCTGCCGCAGGTCGCCGCGCCCGCGGCCGTCTGACCCGGCGCACGCACAGCACCCGGAGGGGGTGGGGCATCGCGCCCCACCCCCTCCGCGCGTCAGCGGAACATGCCGGCCGCCGTGCGCTCGGTGTCGGCGTACTGCGCCCCGGCCGCGCCGAGCAGCCGGCCGATGCCGTCGAGCGTGTCCTCGACCGCGCGCTGGGTCGCCTTCCACTGATCGAGCGTGCCCTGGAACGCGACCGCCGCCGAGCCCGTCCAGGCCGATTGCAGGCCCAGCAGCTGGGCGCTGAGCGCGGCCGTCTCGGCCCGCAGGCGCTCGGCGGTCGCGAGGGCCTGCCCGTTCGCGGTGAGGATCGCGTCGCTGTCGACACTGAACACGGCCATGAGGTGCTCCCTGGGTCATCGGATGGGTGACACCCACGCTAGGGACGCGTGGCGCGGCCCGTCGGCCCGTGCCCGGCGGCCTCGAACAGCCCGCCGCGTCGGCGAGGCTGGGGACGAACGGCCGCTCAGCCCGAGGGCGTCTCGGCGCCGCGGATGCGCGGCATCGGCCGGGTCGCGGCCAGCGCGAGCTCCTCGTCGGTGCGCGGCGCGAGCGGGAAGGCCACGCGGAACGTCGCGCCGCCGCCCGGGGTGTCGCGCACCTCGACGGAGCCGTGCAGCGCCTCGACGATCGAGGCGACGATGGCCAGGCCCAGGCCGCTGCCGCCGGTCTCCCGCGCGCGCGACGTGTCGGCCCGCCAGAACCGCTCGAAGATCTGCTCGCGGATCGCCTCCGGCACGCCCTCGCCGTGGTCGACCACGGCGATCCAGCCCATGCCCGCGCCCACGTCGACCCCGACCTCGATCTCGATCGGGGAGCCCTCCGGGCTGAAGCGGCGCGCGTTGCCGAGCAGGTTCGCGATCACCTGGCGCACGCGGTGCTCCTCACCGAGCACGATCGGCGGAACGGCCACGGGCCGCAGGGCCTGCGGCACCGAGAAGTCGAGCCGCGGCACGGCGGTCTCGGTCTCGCCGGTGTCGGCCGCCGGCTCGCCCGCGGCGCGCGGGCGCCGGCGCAGCAGGGCCGTGAGGGCGTTCGCGGCGACCGGGCGCGCGCGGCGACGCGGGGCCTCGTCCGCGCCGCCGCCCGCCTCGGCCGGCAGCTCCTCGTCCGGCCGCGAGATCGTGATGGGGCCGGTCAGCGCCTCGATCGTGGTGTCGATCACGGTCACCGTGCGCGACGGCTCGGCCGCGCGCACGTCGAGCGCGGCGTCGCGTGCCAGCGGGCGCAGGTCGAGCGGCTGGATGTCGAGCTCGCGCTTCTCGTCCAGGCGCGCGAGGGCGAGGAGGTCCTCGACGAGGACGCCCATCCGGATGGCCTCCTTCTCGATCCGCTCCATCGCGCGGGCCGTGTCCTCGTCGCCCTGGATGGCGCCCATCCGGTACAGCTCGGCGTAGCCGCGCACGCTGACCAGCGGCGTGCGCAGCTCGTGGCTCGCGTCGCCCACGAAGCGTCGCATCTGCCGGACGGTCGCGTCGCGCTCGGCGATCGCGTCGTCGATCCGGTCCAGCATGGTGTTGATCGCGGCCTTGAGCCGGCCGATCTCGGTGCTGGGCTCGATGTCGGTCAGGCGCTGGCTGAAGTCGCCCGCCGCGATCGACATCGCGGTGGCCTCGACCTGCCCGAACCGGCGGAACGTCAGCGTCACGGCCCAGCGGGTCAGCAGCGCCCCGCCGATGATCGTGACGAGCGCGACCAGGAAGAAGATCCCGAAGTAGGTGCCGACGACCTTCTCGACCTCGTCGAGCGGCAGGGCGACCAGCTGCGTGTAGATGTTGTTGCTGCCGGGGAACTGCACGACCGCGAACGCCGCGTGGTAGCCGGGGCCCTCGCCCGTCGTGTTGTCGAGCAGGATGATGCTGCCCTGGTGCGAGTACGCGTAGTCCGTGCCGAACGTGGCGGGGAAGTCGGGGCGGCTCTGCCGCGGATCCTGCCCGCCCGCGCTGGCCATCAGGTCGCCGTCGGGGCCGTAGATCGCGACGTAGTACTCGGTGCGCGGCGCGCCCGCCTTGGCCGTGAACGTCGGGCCGGCGTCGCCGCTCGACGAGATGTTGAACAGCTGCTCTCCGACCGCGCCCGCCGCGAGCTGCGTGAGCGACGAGTCGACGTTGCTCAGCATCGCGTTGCGCAGGATGGGCACGGTCCCGACGCCCGCCGCCATCAGGCCGAGCGCGAGCACCGTCACCGTGACGCCCGTGACCTTGGCCCGCAGGCTGATGCGGCGCCACCATCGCGTCAGCGCATCGGTCTTGTCAGCCAGGGCGTCGCCTCTTTCGAACGGGAGCGCCGCCGCGGGGATGCGGCGGCGCGGGCGGGGATCAGCCCGCCTTGTCCACCTTCAGCATGTAGCCGAAGCCGCGCTTGGTCTGGATGAGCGACTCCGACGCGTGCGGGTCGATCTTGCGACGCAGGTACGAGATGTAGGACTCGACGATGCCCGCGTCGCCGTTGAAGTCGTACTCCCACACGTGGTCGAGGATCTGCGCCTTCGACAGCACCCGGTTCGGGTTGAGCATCAGGTAGCGCAGCAGCTTGAACTCGGTGGGGCTGAGGTCGATCGCGGTGTCGCCGACGTACACGTCGTGCGTGTCCTGATCCATGGTCAGCTCGCCGGCGCGGATGACCTGCTCCTCCTCGTCGTTCTGCATCGTGCGGCGCAGGATCGCCTGGATCCGCGCCACGATCTCGTCGAGGCTGAACGGCTTGGTGACGTAGTCGTCGCCGCCGACGTTGAGGCCCTTGATCTTGTCCTCGGTCTCGTCCTTGGCGGTGAGGAACAGGATCGGGGCGGTGTAGCCCGCGTCGCGCAGGCGCTTGGTGACGCTGAACCCGTTCATGTCGGGCAGCATCACGTCGAGCACGATCAGGTCGGGCTCCTCCTCGAGGACGGCCGAGATCGTCTGTGCGCCGTTCGCGACGGTCTTCACCTGGAAGCCCGCGAACCGCAGGCTCTGCGAGAGCAGGTCTCGGATGTTGGGCTCGTCGTCGACGACCAGGATGCGCGGTGCGGTCATGCGCCCATTATGTCGGTGCTGTTCATGATCCGGCTGGATATCGCGCCGGATCGGCCGAAAGCGAACAGCGGCCCGCTGTCCGGGTCACGCCTCGGTGAGGCGACTTCAAGCGGCGAGGCCCTGGGGCGCCCCGCCTCACTCGTGCACCCAGACCTCGGTGCCGATCTGGGCGAAGCGGTACACGTGCTCGGCGGCCGCGACGGTCATGTTGACGCAGCCGTGGCTCATCCGGGCGCCCGCGCCGAAGTTGCCGTGCCAGTACGTGCCGTGGAAGCCCTGGTCGCCGTTGAAGTACGACACCCACGGCACGTTCGGCTGGCAGTAGGCGAACCGGCCGCCCGGGATGTGGTTCCCCCGTGCGTCGCAGGAGCCCATGTGCTGTCCCGCGAGCTGCGACGTCACGGTGAAGCGGCCCGTCTGCGTCTCGGTCTGGACGCCGTCGCGCACGCCGCCCGTGCCGATCGCCACGGGATAGGACGCGACGAGCGCGCCGTTCTCGTAGAGGTGGGTCCTCCCGGCGCTCTTGTCCACCTCGATGGTGCGCAGCAGCGTCTGCGCCCCGTGCGGGATCGCCCGGCCCTGCAGCTCGAAGGTCAGGTCGCCCTTCTCCACCGAGGCGGCGACCTTCTCGGCGAGCCCCGCGGTGGAGGCCAGGCCGTAGCCGTCCTGTCCCGCCTGGATGGCGCGCAGGTGCCGGCCGGCCGAGTCCGTCACCACGAGCGAGTCCGCCGGCGCCCGGTTCAGCTTCTGCGGCAGCCCCGCCACGACCTCGCCGATGGCCGGGACGTCGGCCGAGATCGTGAATCCTCCTGCGGCCGGATCGGGGGCGATGTCGATCCACGACGCGACGGTCGCCAGGTCGATCGGGAGCGAGCCGGCCCCGTCCAGGTGGAAGCCCGCCTCCTCGGCCTGCTCGTTGAGCCGGGCGGCGAGCTCCTCGGCGGCGTCGGTCGCGATGGCGGGCGCCTGCTCGGTCGGCCGAGGCTTCGCGGCGAGGGCGCCGCCCGCGGTCAGCGCGTCGCGCAGGTCGGCCTCGAGCGCGGCCAGGTCGACGCCCCGTCCGGGACGGGCGGGATCCGCGGCGAACCTCCCGGCCTCCTCGTCGAAGACCACCCGGGCGTCGACCGGGTCGGCGAACAGGTCGGGGAGGTGCTGGCGCAGCGTCGCGCCCGCCGTGGCGGCGTCGAGCGCGAGCCCCGTCGGGAGCGGCCCGGGGTCCCACGCCGTCACGTTCCAGAGGGGATGCGCCCCCAGCGCCCGCGCGGCGAGCGCCTCGGCGTCGACCGAGACGCCCAGGCCCGCGGAGGTCAGCTCACACCAGGTATTGCCCGGGTGAGTCGAATCCCTTCACGCGGATCCGGTCAGGCGGCCTCGAGGCGCTCGGCATCCAGGATCGTGTAGCTGTAGCCCTGCTCGGCGAGGAACCGCTGACGGTTCTGCGCGAAGTCCTGGTCCACGGTGTCACGGGCGATCAGCGTGTAGAAGCTGGCCGTGTGGTTCGACTGCTTGGGACGCAGCAGGCGGCCCAGGCGCTGGGCCTCCTCCTGGCGCGACCCGAACGAGCCCGACACCTGGATCGCGACCGAGGCCTCCGGCAGGTCGACGGAGAAGTTCGCGACCTTCGACACCACGAGCAGGTTGATCGTTCCCTCGCGGAAGGCCTGGAACAGCTTCTCGCGCTCGTCGACCGGCGTCGAGCCGGTGATCTTCGGGGCGTCGAGCGCCTCGGACAGCTCGTCCAGCTGCTCGAGGTACTGCCCGATCACGAGGATCTGCTCGTCGGGGTGCTTGGCGATCAGGCTCTTGACGACGTCGATCTTCGCCGGCGCCGTGGCCGCGAGGCGGTAGCGGTCCTCGTCGGCGCTCGCCGCGTACTCGAGGCGCTCGCTCGGGGGCAGGTCGACCCGCACCTCGTAGCAGGCGGCGGGGGAGATGAAGCCCTGGGCCTCGATCTCCTTCCACGGGGCGTCGAAGCGCTTGGGCCCGATCAGGCTGAACACGTCGCCCTCGCGGCCGTCCTCGCGCACGAGCGTCGCGGTCAGGCCGAGACGCCGGCGCGCCTGCAGGTCGGCCGTCAGCTTGAACACGGGCGCGGGCAGCAGGTGCACCTCGTCGTACACGATCAGGCCCCAGTCCAGCGCGTCGAGCAGCGCGAGGTGCGGGTACTCGCCCCTCCGGCGCGCCGTCAGGATCTGATACGTCGCGATCGTGACGGGCTTGATCTCCTTGGTCTGGCCGGAGTACTCGCCGATCTCCTCGGGCGTGAGCGACGTGCGCTTGAGCAGCTCGTCGCGCCACTGGCGCGCCGAAACCGTGTTGGTGACGAGGATGAGCGTGGTCGTGCGGGTGGCGGCCATCGCGCCCGCGCCGACCAGCGTCTTGCCGGCGCCGCACGGCAGCACCACGACCCCCGACCCGCCCTCGCTGAACTTCTCGACCGCCTCGGCCTGGTAGGGGCGCAGCGCCCAGCCGTCCTCGTCCAGGTCGATGGGGTGCGGAGTGCCCGGCGTGTAGCCGGCGAGATCCTCCGCGGGCCAGCCGATCTTCAGCAGCTCCTGCTTGATGTGACCCCGTGCCCAGGCGTCGACCACGTAGGTCTCGGGGCTCGGCTGCGCGATCAGCAGCGGCTGGATGCGCTTGTTGCGCGACACCTCGGCGAGCACGGCGCGGTCCGTGGAGGTGAGCAGCAGCTCGCCCTCGTCGCCCCGGCGGATCGACAGGCGGCCGTACCGCTCGACGGTCTCGCGGATGTCGACCGACACCGACGGCGGCACCGGGAACCGCGACCACCGGTCGAGGGTCTGCAGCATGTCGTCGGCGGTGTGGCCCGCGGCGCGCGCGTTCCACAGGCCCAGCCGGGTGATCCGGTAGGTGTGGATGTGCTCGGGCGCGCGCTCGAGCTCGGCGAAGATCGCGAGCTCGTGACGCGCGGTCTCCGCGTCGGGATGCGCGACCTCCAGCAGCACGGTGCGGTCGCTCTGGACGATCAGGGGGCCATCAGCCATAGCGGACCAGTCTACCGGCGCACCGGATGGCGGGGTCCGCTCAGCGGGCGCGGACCGCGATGATGCTCTTGATCGGCAGCGTGCGCTCGACGTCGGCGCCCCGGTCGCGGCCCCGCAGGCGCCCGCCGCCGAGACCGGTCGCCTCCAGCGTGAAGGTGCGGCTCGAACCGTCGGGCAGCGCCACGTCGACCTCGAGCACGGCCTTCGTGCGCACGGCCGTCTCGAGCTCGCGCTCGAGCCACGCGGCATCGGCATCGGCGCCGTGGGCTCCGCGCAGCCGCTCGATCAGCGGGCCGTACCGCTTCGCGGAGCCGTCGTCGGCCGCGCGCGGGGCGACGCGGCGGCGGTCGAGCGCCTGCGCCTCGCCCTGCTCGTCGAGGGCGACGACGGGGTACCGGGCGTCGGCGAGCGCCCAGTACACGGCGTCCCGGGCCGCGCGGGTGCGGAGCATCCGGCCGTCCTGGACCAGCCCGAGCGCCCGCAGCGACTGGTCGACCGCGATCGTCTCGAGCAGCGCGTGGTCCCGGCTCGACACGATCGTCTGGCCCGTCGACGGATCCAGCGTCACGCGCACGAGGCCGTGGCGCTCGGCGGTCCGCTGCACGAGGTACTCGAGCGGCTGCGGCACGCCCGTGAGCGACAGCTGCGACAGGAACGCCAGGATGCCCTCGGCGGTCTCGCCGGCCGACAGCGCGCCCGCGATCGTCGCCTCCGTGAAGCGGTAGGTCGAGGCCTGCGCGTGCGACTCGCGCGCCGCGATGCCCTGGAGCCGCACATCGAGCGTGGGGGCCAGCGGGCCGGGCGAGATGGCGGTGAGGTCGTTCTGCAGGAACACCTGGTCCACCTCGTGCGGCAGCAGCTCGATGAGCGCGGCGACGTCCGGCGCGCGCCCCTCGCGCAGCGGCGCGGCCCAGGGCGGCTCGGCGTCCCACGGGGCCCGGGCCCCCTCGGTCACGAGGCCCGCGAGCCGCATCAGCCCGCGCCATCTCGCCGCGCGCGGCGGCCACGACTCGTCGAGCGGGTAGGCGTCGTCCCACAGCGCGGGGTCGATCCATCCGCCCTCTGCGGTGCGGACGCCCTCGGGGAGCGCGTCGCGCAGCGACGTCACCAGGCGGCTCCAGCGCTCGCCGGTGGACTCGCGCACCCATGCGGGCCCCGCCGGGCTGACGAGCCACTGGCGGTCCGCGACCGACAGCAGGCCGCCAGCCTCGCCGAGCGCGACCAGCTCGTCGGCGTCATCCGGATCACGCACGATCTCGTCCTGCGCCATCCGGCGGCGGTCGGCGGCGCCGACGGCCCCCGTCCCGACGCGGGAGAGCGGGGCGCGCAGGGTGAGGAGCACGAGGTCGGCGAGCGCCGAGGTCGTGGTGAACGCGCGCTCCGCCGCATGCGCCGTGGCGAGCTCGTCCGCCGGGGCCGGCGCGCCGGCCGGCGTGCGCGTCGGAGCGACGTCGCCGAGCGCCGCGCGCACCTCGGCGTACGGCGCGCCCTGCGCGTCCGTCAGGCCCAGGCGCTCGGGACCCGCCCCGGCCGCGAGGTCGGCGAGCACGTCGCGCGGCAGCGCCGACACGGCGCGGGCGACGGCGTCGGGGGCGAGCAGGGCCTCCGCGGCGTCGAAGAAGTCATGCCATCCGACGGAGGCCGGGATCCGGCGCCGGCGGAGCAGCGCCGAGATCTCCTCGTCGGAGGCCTCGGCCAGCCGTTCGGCCAGGGCGCGGGAATCAGCGGTGTTCACGGCGCTCAGACGTCACGGGGAGGCGGCGGTCAGGCCCGACCGTTCGCCTTGCCCCTCCGCACGAAGCTCATGATGAGGAGCACGAGGATCAGGGCGAACGCGATCGGCAGTCCGAACAGCGGGATGGCGGCGACCACCGGCCAGATCCCCGTGGCGTAGTCCGCGTGCTGCATCCCGGCGGCCGTCGAGATCATGATCGCGAAGAAGCACAGGACCGACAGCACCGCGATGCCGAGCGCCATGAACGCGAGGACGCGGTCGATACGGCGCACGGGGAGATCGTCGGGGCGGTTCGTGCTCATCCTCCTCAGACTAGCCGCACGCGCGGGCGCGATAGGCTGGAGGGGCGGGATCGGACGGTCTCGCGTTTCGTCTTTCCCCAGCGCATCGAGGTTGTGTCATGCCCACCGGCAAGGTCAGGTTCTACGACGAGGAGAAGGGCTTCGGCTTCATCAGCTCGGAGGACGGCCAGGACGTGTTCCTGCACGCCAGCGCGCTGCCCGCCGGCACGACCCTGAAGCCGGGTGCGCGCCTGGAGTTCGGCATCGCCGACGGCCGCAAGGGCCCGCAGGCGCTGTCGGTGCGCGTGCTCGAGGCGCCGCCCAGCCTGGCGAAGGCCAAGCGCAAGCCGGCCGACGACATGGCGGTCATCGTCGAGGACCTCGTGAAGCTGCTCGACGGCGTGGGCGAGGACCTCCGCCGCGGGCACTACCCGTCGTCCGGTCACGCCCGCAAGGTCGCCGCCGTGCTGCGCAAGGTCGCGGACGAGCTCGATGTCTGACGCCCCCGCGGACGGCGCGGAGGGCGCCGAGCTGCCCGAGCCGGTGGAGGCCGGGACGGAGCTCGAGGTGCCCGCGTCGGCCGTCGCCGAGGCCGAGGTGGCGGACGCGGAGTCCGTGCCCGAGCCCGAGGAGCTGCCCGAGCCGGACCGTCGCCTGCTCGAGGCGCACGACCTGGCCCTGGCCGCCCTGCACGAGATCACGCCGCCGTCGACCGTGGGCGCGCCCGCGGGTCACACGGTCGAGCGCGACGGGGTCGTCTCCCTGCGATTCGAGAACACGCTGCTCGGCTATCCGGGCTGGTTCTGGACCGTGTCCCTCGCGGTCGTCGAGGGATCCGAGCCCACCGTGCTGGAGGCCGAGCTGCTGCCCGGCGACGACGCGCTGCTCGCCCCCGAGTGGGTGCCGTGGGCCGTGCGCCTCAAGGAGTACCAGGCCGCCCAGGCCGCCGCAGCGGCCGAGGCGGCGGCGGCCGCCGAGGGCGAGGACGGCGAGGACGGCGACGACTTCGAGGACGAGGGCGAGGAGGACTTCGACGAGGACGGCTCGCCGATCCTGCACGCCGGCGACGTCGACGGCGTCGACATCGACACGCTCGACCCGGACGAGGAAGCGCCGGACGACGACGAGGACGAGTCGGACGAGGACGACGACGAGGACTTCGACGAGCAGGACGACGAGGACGACGACTCGGAGGAGTGACCCTCCGGCCCGCCCTCCGGTCGTTGAGCGGAGGCGCGCCAGCGCCGGCCCGCCCTCCGGTCGTTGAGCGGAGGCGCGCCACTCGTCCACAGGATGCACCCGCGACGACTTGTCCACAGATTCGGTTTAGATACCTGATCGGCCCTTTCCGGGCGTCGGAATGTCGGTGGCCCCTGGAAGAATCGGGGCATGACGACGCGGCCGCATTCGACCGGGTGGACTCCCACCCTGGGTGAGCTTGCGCGCACGTCGGAGCTGGTCGAGGGGTTCTTGGAGGACCAGGCGGTGATCGCGAGGGCGCAGGCGCGCCAGGCCAAGCGGCTCGCCGAGGCCCGTGCGATCGCCGAGGCGCAGATGCGCCGCGCCGGCATCGGGTCGGAGTTCGAGCACCCGGTCCGATCGATGGCTGCCGAGTTCGGAGTGGCCGCCAGGATCTCGGACCGCACGATCCGGGCCCGGATGGAGTGGTCGGTGGACCTCGTCGACGGGTTCCCGGCGACGTTCGCCCTGTTCGAGGAGGGCCGGATCAGCGAGGGCCATGTCCGCGCGATCGTCGACGCCGGGTCACGGCTGGAGGATGACGACGCCCGGGGGGAGTTCGAGCGGATCATCCTGCCCCGCGCGGTGAAGACGACCCCCGGTCAGCTGGGCTCGGTCGCGCGGAAGCTCGCGGACGACATCGAGCCGCTGCCGTTGGAGGAGCGGCACGAGGAGGCGATGGCCGAGCGCGGCACCTCGGTGGCTCCCATGCCGGATGGAATGGCGGCGTTCACGCTCATCGGCCCGGCGGTGACGGTGTACGCGATGCACGACCGGGCGACTCAGATGGCGCGCACGATCTACCGCACCAAGGCCGAGGGCGACGTCCGGACGTTGGATCAGATCCGGGCGGACGTGTTCGCCGAGATCGCCCTCGCCGGCCTCCCCACCGCGGAGCTGATCGACCAGCAGGGCGGGGATGCCCTGACGAAGATCAAGGCGACGGTGCAGGTCACGGTCCCGTGGCAGTCACTGACCGGCGTCGGTGACGAGTCGGCGTTCGTCGCCGGGTACGGCCCCATCCCCGCGGAGGCCGCGCGCCGCCTGGCCGGGGAGGCCGCGACGTGGATCCGTTTGTTCCAGGATCCCGACACCGGGTGCCTGAGAACGGTCGACACCTACACGCCCACGAAAGCGCAGCGGCGCTTCCTGATCGCACGGGACGAGCACTGCCGCTTCCCCGGCTGCCGGCAACCGGCGGTCCGCTGCGAGGACGACCACACCATCCCGCACTCCCGCGGTGGCCCGACGGACGTCCGCAACCTCGCCAACCTGTGCCGCGCCCACCACGTGTTGAAACACAACTCCGCGTGGAGATTCCGTCACGGGCCAGGCGGCGTGCTCGAGGTCATCAGCCCCACCGGCCGGGTCGTGAAACACAAACCCACACCGGTGGTCCGGTTCGAGGCGTCCTCGGAGATCGCGCGCGCCGACTTCGGCGCCGGCCCGCCGCCGTTCTAGGTGTACCCGGTCGGCACGTTGGTGACACTCGGGTAGGGAGAAGGCCTCCACGATTGGTGGTGTCTAACGTCACCGAAGTGGAGGCCTTCTCTTGGTTCACCGTAATGCG
>Ga0208492_1000351_pt1 | contig 41241 bp, 38 predicted proteins | sample Subbioar_CSW14AB_FD_184820 | JGI IMG/M metagenome (GOLD analysis project Ga0208492, IMG submission 184820) | Serpentinite rock and fluid subsurface biosphere microbial communities from McLaughlin Reserve, California, USA - CR12Mar_CSW14AB (SPAdes) | ecosystem: Environmental > Terrestrial > Deep... | reverse complement strand
CAATCTGGGTCAGGATCCCGAAATAAAATCCATAGGTGAAGACAAAAAAGTGGCTCACCTAAGCCTCGCAACCAACGAGAACTACAAAAATGCAAAGGGTGAAAAAGTAACAGAAACTCAATGGCATAATGTAGTTGCCTGGGGTAAACTGGCAGATATTGCCGAGAAGTACCTAGTTAAAGGAACTGAAGTAGTAATTGAAGGGAAGCTTGTAAACCGGAATTACACCGACAAGCAAGGTGTAAAACGGTATGCAACGGAAATACAGGCCAATGAATTATTGATTCTAACTAAAAAGGCTTGATTCTCGTGTAAAAGATTGTATTTGATCGAAAACAAATTGCTTTAGAAAAATAAAATCCCCCGATTCAGCTATACCTTATTTTATCAGTAGCTGCAGCTGGAATCCCGTCCCCACTGCACTACTGGTAGTAAGGGCTGATCATGAAATATACAATAGGTCCGGTTACTGCTACATAGAACCAAAGTGGCCAGGTAATTTTTGCCAGTTTCTTGTGTGCAGTGAATTCACTTGTCAGTCCTCTATACGCAGTAAATAAAATAAAAGGCAGTATTATAGCAGCCAAAATGATATGCGTGATTAGTATAATTAAGTAAACCATTCGCATAGCACCTGCAGCCAGTTTCTCAGCTTCGTCTACGATTCCATCGTGATTGGAATCACCGTATTTTGCTTCGCCAGCCAATAAATGATGCGCTATATAAGAGAGGAGAAATAAGATAGAGAGCACTAAAGCTCCCATCATAAGTTTTTTATGCAATTCATACCGTTGCTTTTTAACAGCAACCAATGCAGCAACGAGCACAACAGCTATCGTGGCATTCACAAATGCATTGATGGCAGCAAAAATATGTACATCAAAACCTAAGTCCACTTCTAATTTAAACTTCCCAAGAACTACAACAACAATAAATACTACCACTGAAAAAATGCCAATCAACCAATTGGCCAAACGATCATTTTTTTGGAATACAGGTTCTAACATTTGAGTTTACGTTTTATCTGCTTAAAATTGTCTCTATTAAAGTTTTATTCTTTTGAGTACGCTAGCCCTATTAATGATGGCAGATTATTGATATTTATCCTGCACTTTTCTCCTATTCTGCATGTAAGTAACAAAAAAGATAACAGCAGTAATAATGATTAACCATAACCAACTGAGGTCTAATATTTGTCTGAATACACCATTTTTTTTCTGACCATCCTTCTCCAACATCAATAGCCCAATATCTCTGGCCAGCTTTTTCATGTCGGCACTATCCAGTCCATTGTAATAACCTCTTACCTTAAAAGCCTTATCAATCAACACAAACCTACTGGTATGAACAAAATCAGGGCTTACCGGCTCCTCGCTAAACTGATCTACTTTTAATTCCTCAAAAGCAAATTGATAAATATCTTTTTTGTTTCCCGTTAAGAACCACCAGTTATCATGAATCACCCCAAAACGATCTGCGTATTTCTTTAATACGGAAACAGAATCATTTTCCGGATCAACCGTAAATGACATGAAATGAACAATGGAAGTATCAATCTTGTTGCGAACATTGCCTCCTTTCTTAAAAGATTGCTGTAAAGTTGACATATTTTGGGTAAGCCTTGGACAGATACTTCTACAACTGGTAAAGAAGAAATCTGCAACAATAATTTTACCCTGCGGATCATATAAACTAACTGAATCTCCTAACTGATTCATCAATTTGATATTCTTGGTAGTATGCCAAACAGTATCACTCACCGACTTACCATCCTGAACGCTTTCAATCACGGTGTCCAACAAATAATGTCTTGGCATTACTACCGCTGTTTCACTGGCAGATTTCAATATCAGGTAGCAACTGATTGGAATTCCTAGTGCTACCAACAATCCTAAAATGGCTTTCTTTTTCATAACTGTATTAATAAAAAACCATCGCAAGGCAGCGATGGTTTAGAATTATTAAAAATTTATCGAGCAAAGAGCAAATTAATGAGTTGCTTTTTTCTCGTCTTTTGATTCTTCGTGCTTTTCACTTGCCCCTTCATGCTTTCCAGCTGCACCGTGCTCTTTCTTTTCTACCTTAATAGTACTTTGCTCCTTAAAGTATGGGTCATAGGTATTGCGAAGGTTTTTGAAAGAATTACCATCATATAAGAAGGCAATAATGAACCAGATAAACAATGCCAACGGAACTACTATCGTCATTATAAGGTTCTTTACCTCATGCTTTAAGTGCATGAAGTAAGCAACAATATAGAAGGCCTTCGCCATCATTAAAATCACAATGGCACCTTTAAGTGCTAATCTTACCCCCACACTGCTTAGAGGAATATCAATCATCAAGAATCCAATAATCAATTCTATTATCGTTAAAACCGTAAGAATTACCGTTACTCGGATAATTTCTTTTGTACCCCCTCCTGCGTGTTCGTGATGTTCAGCTGTATGTGACATAATTGTAAATTATCTTTAGTGAATGAATTAAATCAAATAGAAACAAGTAAATACGAATACCCAAACTAAGTCTACAAAGTGCCAGTACAAACCAGCTTTCTCAATCATTAAATAATGACCTCTTTCTTCAAACTTATTGGTAACGGCCATGATCAACATGATAATATTGATAATCACACCAGAGAATACATGGAATCCGTGGAATCCAGTAATAGTAAAGAAGTAGTTGGTAAAATTGGTTGAAGACGCAGTACCATCGTGATTTAAGAATGGATTGCTACCCCACCATGCACCTTCGTGGTGTAAGTGGTTCCATTCCCATGCCTGACAAGACAAGAATGCAATACCTCCGATAATGGTCCAGATAAGGTTTTTTACAACCCCTTTCTTATCCATATTGTGTCCGGCTTGCACTGCCAATACCATGGTTACAGAGCTGATGATCAGGATAAACGTCATAATACTTACAAACACCAACGGAGCATTCATTCCTTCCGGAGCAAATGGAAAACTCTTAAACACTTCATTCGGGTCAGGCCATCCATTCGTAGAAAAACGAATTGTACCATAAGAAATCAGGAAAGCACCAAATGTAAAGGCATCACTCATGAGGAAATACCACATCATTACCTTTCCATACTCTACGTTAAAGGGACTCTTACCTCCACCCCAGGATTTGGTGGTAGGTGCTGTTGCAGTTGTTGCCATGTTAAAGTAAAATTTCGTACACAAAAGTATTGGCTAGAGTTGAAAAAAGGTGCATAAAACACAACTTTTTTGTAATTAACCAATCCAATTATAAAATATGAATAAATAAATCCAAAGTATGTCTACAAAATGCCAGTAAGTACCCACTAATTCAATGGATAAGCTACTGTAATTTTTGACGCTGCTTACGTAAGCTTTAATAAACATTACCAGCAACGCAATCACACCACCCAATACGTGCAGCATGTGCAAACCGGTAATCACCAGCAAAAAGGAAGCTGCAGAATTACTTTTGGCACCCGTTAAGGCAATATTCCTTGCTTCAAGATCCATAAATCCCAGTACCTGCAGTGCCATAAACAAAACACCCAGTAAGGCGGTTGCCGTTATCAAAGTTCTGTACCTGGCCATTTCTCTCGCCTTAAAGGCTTTTGTTGCCAAATGAATGGTTACACTACTAGCAATAATGACCATTGTTGAATACATAAAAACAACTGGGAGGTCAAATTCCAGCCAGCTGCTTTGGTTCTTCTTTACAATGTATGCACTGGTTAAACCGGCAAACATCATAATAATACTTCCCATCGCCACCCATAAAGTAAATTTATGGGGGTGAATTCTTTTCGGAGTTTCGTTTGCAATCGCACTCATCGTTTTCAATTTAATGGTTACCCAATTTTATCAGCCAATAGGGCTAATAAAACAATTGGTAAATAGATATAACTACTAAACATTACTCTTCTGGCTGCTTTCACATCCATCTCTTTGTATAATCTGGCGCTTTGCACCACCATAAACAAATTGCAGACCAATACAATCCATAAACTCGTAATACCCGTAAGTCCAATGAAATAAGGCACCATTCCAATCGGAATCATTAGTACAGAGTACATAATGGTCTGGATCGCGGTAAATTTAGTTGGCCCTTTATCAGCAGGCAATAATTTAAATCCAGCTTTGGTATAGTCAGCGTGTGCCACCCATGCGATTGCCCAGAAATGGGGGAATTGCCAAAGGAACTGCATACCAAATAATACCCATCCACCCAAGGAGAAATCATCATTTCCGGCAACCCAGCCAATTAAACAGGGTAAAGCGCCCGGAAGTGCTCCAATCAATACCGCTATAGAATTTATTTTCTTTAACGGAGTGTAGATGAAAGCATATAAAAACAAGCTGAAAGCAGAAACCAGCGCAGATGATAGATTAAAATAGTACCACATCATTGCTACCCCTACTATACCAGCTACAATAGCAAAAGTATAAGCTTCATTTTGACTCATACTTCCATTGGCAACAGGCCGCTTAGAGGTACGCTTCATTAAAGCGTCCGTATCTTTTTCAACAGCCTGATTAATGGCATTGGCACTACCTGTGATTAACATGCCTGCTACAAAAAGCAGTGTAATCATGCTCCAGTCATATTCCACTACATTGGGTGCCAGCAAATAACAGATGACACAGGAGAAAACCACGGTAAAGCTCAAAGTGAACTTTATCAATAACATATAGTCCCTTACTTTGGCTACTAATGCTAATGATGGAGTTGGTTTTTGCTGTTCTTTGGATTTTGTCATTCCTGATTTTGCTTAAAAACAATGCTCCCGTAATTCGGGAGCATTGGAATAGGTTCACTGAATAAAAATTCAGTTATAAATATTAGTGACTGCTTTCGTCGGCTCCTACTGGTGTGGTTTGAGAGATAAACTCTTTACCATCTTTACCATAGTCATAAGCCCAGCGATGTACCTCAGGTATTTCGCCCACCCAGTTACCATGACCAGGATTAATAGGAGTAGTCCACTCTAAAGTATTCGCATTGTATGGGTTCTGAGTTGTTACTTTTCTGCCTTTGAAAACAGAGTAGAAGAAGTTAAACAAGAACAATAACTGTGCAGCAAATACAATCATAGCTACTGTGCTGATGAATCTGTTTAATTCAGCAAATTGCTTGAAGCTTTCCCATACACTGTAGTCGTAGTATCTTCTTGGCATACCTGCTAAACCTTGGTAGTGCATTGGCCAGAAAATCATGTACGCACCAGCTAGTGTAATCCAGAAATGTAGATAAGCCAATGTATTGTTCATGTAACGGCCATACATTTTAGGGAACCAGTGGTAGATACCAGCAAACATACCGAACATACTTGCCACACCCATTACAATATGGAAGTGCGCAATTACGAAATAAGTATCATGCAAGTGAATATCCAAAGCAGAGTTACCTAACCAAATACCGGTTAAACCACCAGAGATGAATAAGCTAACAAATCCAATAGAGAATAACATACCTGGAGTGAAGCGGATATTTCCTCTCCACAAAGTAGTTAACCAGTTGAACACTTTAATAGCAGAAGGTACTGCAATTAACAGCGTCAATAACACGAACACAGAACCTAAGAAAGGATTTAGACCTGTTACAAACATATGGTGCGCCCATACAAGGAATGCAAGGATGGCAATAGCAAACAAAGATCCCACCATCGCAATGTATCCAAAGATTGGTTTTCTAGAATTCACAGAAAGAATTTCAGATACCATACCCATGGCAGGTAATAAGATAATATAAACCTCAGGGTGACCAAGGAACCAGAACAAGTGCTGATACAAAATAGCGCTACCACCTTCGTTTGGTAATGCACCTACTCCATTAATAAAAATATCAGATAAATAGAAGCTGGTGCCAAAGTTTCTATCAAAAATCAATAAGATAAAACCAGAGAACAATACAGGGAAAGATAAAACACCCAATACTGCTGTGAAGAACAATGCCCAGATGGTTAAAGGCATACGAGTCATGCTCATTCCTTTTGTACGCATGTTCAATACAGTGGCAATATAGTTAAGGCCTCCCAATAAAGAAGAAACCACAAACAATGCCATCGCAATCAACCACAAATCCATACCAGTACCGGAACCTGGAGAAGCAGCTGCCAATGCACTCAAAGGAGGATAAGCAGTCCAACCACCACTGAATGGTCCAAACTCTACAAACATGGAAGACAACATTACCACACTAGCAGCAAAGAAAAACCAGTAGCTCAACATATTCATAAATGGAGATGCCATATCTCTTGCTCCAATTTGCAATGGAATTAAGAAGTTGGCAAAAGTTCCACTAAGACCTGCAGTTAATACAAAGAATACCAAAACAGTTCCGTGTGTAGTAACCAAAGCATAATATGCTTCAGGGGTAATTTTACCACCTTCAGCCCATTTACCCAATAGATCTTCAAGGAAGGGGAAAGTGGATTCAGGATAACCCAACTGTAAACGGAAAAGCACGCTCATTAAACCACCTAGCACTGCCCAAACCATACCGGTAATCAAGAATTGCTTGGCGATCATTTTGTGATCCATGCTGAAGACATACTTCGAAATAAATGTCTCGTGATGATGCTCATGATGATGGTCACCATGTGCGTCATGTAAACCTGCTCCAGCAGGTGCGTGCAATACGGCTTCGTTACTCATACACTGATTCTTTATTAGTTATAACAACCTGATTTTTTGATGGTTGTTGATTGTTCTACAATTTTGCGGTTACTTTTGATGCTGCTTCAACAGGTTTTGCTACAGTTTTCACAGAATCGGTTTTGGCATTGGCCGGATCCTTATCAGGATTAGCAGTGAAATAGTAAGGAGACTGACCAGCCATTTTAGCATCAAATTCAGCCTGATCCAAAACTTCAATAATCCCTTTCATTGAATAGTGACCATTACCACACATCTGATCGCAGCTGATTTCATACTGGAAGTCTGGGTTGCCGGTAATTTCTTTCATTTCCTTAGTAGTGTACTTAGGAGTAAACCACATTGTTGTTGGAATACCAGGAACTGCGTCCATCTTCATTCTGAAATGAGGTAAACCAACATCATGAATTACGTCTCTGGAACCAATCACCAATTTAACTGGGCGACCTTTTACCAAATACATAGTTTGTTCCATCACTAAGTCGTCATGACCCAATTTGTCATCCCAAATTAAACCTAAAGAGTTATTAGCGTTATCGATATTCTTGTAATACTTTTTACCGAAAGCACCATCTTTACCTGGATAACGATAAATCCATCCGAATTGCTTTCCAGTTACTTCAACAACCATTGCTTCTTTTGGAGGCTCACCAGTAAACAGGAACCAGTTTCTCAAACCAATTACGACCAATACAGTCAAAGCAATGGCAGGAATAACTGTCCAGATAGCTTCTAATTTATTACTGTGCGCAAAGAAGTATACTTTACGTGTATCGCTTTCCTGGTATTTGTAAGCAAACCAGAATAAAACAATCTGGGTAAGGATGAATACAAATCCGGTTACCGCAAGCGTTAACCAAAGCATTGAGTCTACGCGTTCACCTTCTACACTGGCAGAACCTTGAGGTAACAATGTTTTATCATATAAAACTTCATTACAATACCAAACTCCAACAAGGCCCAACACCAAGAAGATGACCATCAGAAAACCATTAATCTTGTTGTTCTGCTTACGGCTATGCTCTTCCCCTTTCAAGATTGCCACATACTCACTTGCTTTAGAGATCTGAAAGATCACTACAAAAATGAGTAACGATACCGCGGTGATTAATAAAGCTGTCATAATGCTGTATATATATTATCTAATGTCTTAACAATTTTTAAATTACGCAGGCTAATTAAACCTGGTGAATCACACTCTCCTTCAAGTAAGGATGGTACTTGGCAATCAAAGGTTTCTTAGACAATGCAGTACCTACAAACAAAATCATAGTTCCAACAAAGAAAGCCAGCGCGCCAAAATCTAACCAACCTAAAGTAACGTGCTCTTTCATTAATGAACCCATCACCATCTGGTAGAAATCAATCCAGTGACCAAAGATGATTAAAACTGCCATAAAAGTTACCAATGTGTAATTTCTCTTAGCAGAACGCTTCATCAGAATCAACAACGGACAAAGGAAGTTTACAATCAGGTTAAAGAAGAAGATACCCTTATAAGCACCCTGAGTTCTGTGTTTGAAGTAAACAGTTTCTTCAGGAATATTTGCGTACCAAATCAACATGTATTGAGAGAACCATAAATAAGTCCAGAAGATTGAGAAAGCAAACATGAACTTACCAATATCGTGTAAGTGCTCCTGGCTGGTTAACTCTAAATAACCTTTGTTTTTCAGGTAAATCACCCAAAGTGCAATCAAGGACATACCTGCTACAAATGAGCTTACAAAAGTGTACCAGCTGTACATAGTAGAATACCAGTGTGCATCAATACTCATCATCCACAACCAAGGTACAGTTGAGCCAACGGTTAAACCAAACCATACAGTGAACATAGCTGTTCTAACCGTTCCTCTGTAAATGAAACGGTCACTGGTTTCGCGATCCATTGGACCAGCATCAGCCTCATCATTTAATTTACGGATTCTCCAACCCAAGAAACTCCACAGAGCAATGGTAAGGGTAGTCCAGATTACGAAGAAAGTAGGATTCAAAAATCCTGCTTTTCCTTTTAAGATAGGATCAGCAGCAACAGCTTCTGTATCCAACCAGTGGTAAATATGATGTTTGTGACCAAAAATGATATACATCAAAACCGCGAATGTAATGGCACCAAAAATGGGTACCAGCGTAGAGATTGCCTCAGGAATTCTGCGGAAAGTCTGTGTAAATCCGGCTTGAGCCAAAGTAGTAACAGATATAAAGAACATGCTCGCATTGCAAATCAATGTCCAGAATATGGTATTATACATTAATGTTCCCCAGAAATGCACTTGTTCGTGCTCATCGGAACTAAAACCTTTGGTGAACATCCCGTACAATAAAGCTGCCAAGCCTAGGCCAATCAAGGCGTAAGACCAGGTTTTCATTTTACCGGGAACTTCAAATTGTGTTCTTAAAGATGCCATTGTTACTCTTTTAGTTCAGTTAGTATTGGTCTCTCATCAGACCCTTTGCTAAATTTATTTTGTTGTTGCAGTAGCTTCTGCCGCTGGAGCAGGAGCTGCTTTTGCTTTACTTGCCTGTTGTTTTGCTTTGATATAAGCAATTACCTGCCAACGCTGCTTACGGCTTAATTGAGATGCATAAGAACCCATTAAGTTTTTGCCATAAGCCACAGAATAGAACATTTGACCCGCTGGCATCGCTTCATATTTTGCATCTCCAACCAATGCAGCTGGTTTTGCAGCATAAGGTCCGCTACCGTCTTTGTAAAGTGGACCGTTACCATTTAATTTATCACCATGACAAATACCACAGTTAATCAGGTACAAACGCTCAGCTTCTTCCATATCCGCTTTACTCAAAGAGTCGTAAGGATTAGGAACCGCTTTAGATGCAGTGTAATTGGTAGTATCCCCTGGCTTATCCATTGGAATATGGAATGGCATTTCTTCTTCACGAGAAATAGTACCTGCCACAGGACGACTATTGTAATTGATTCCCTTTTCAGATAGATTACTATGATCTGCATAAGATTCATAAGCGCGGCTGTAAGCCATATCTGGCATGTAAATTTTACCAGGAGTGCGCTTAACATCACTGCAGGCAGTTAATGCAACCAGTGCAGATAAAGAAGCTATGATAAATTTATTCTTCATGATTCAATTGTTCTAATAGTTCTAAATTAAGCGGCAACAATTTGCTTTTCTTCAAAAGGCATTTCGTCTTTATCGTATCTGCCTAACCACCAGCCATCTTCAGCAACTTCAACTTTGGTTTCCAATGCGCCGTTACTGCTTAAGAATGCCTGAAGATCATCTGTATTGGTTTTATCTGTGCACTCAATTACCATTACAAAAAGATCATCGGTAGCTCTTGGGTGAAAATGATGCTTCTTCACAAATGGAGCCAACTGACACAGGTAGCAAAAAGTAAGTACCATTCCTACAGCGGCAAACAATACAGTTAATTCAAACATGATAGGAATCCAGGCTGGTAAAGCAAAGTGAGGCTTACCTCCTATGTTTAAAGGCCAGTCCTTGGTAAAAATCCAACTGATTGCACTTACTGCAGTAGTTGTACCGGTAATCCCGTAAATAAAACCTGCTGTGTGCAAGCTGGTTTCACGAAGACCCATTGCATGATCTAGTCCGTGAACAGCAAACGGCGTGTACACATCATGGATTTTATATCCGGCTGTACGAACTTTTTTTACTGCAGGAAATAAAACTGCTTCGTCATCAAAACAGCCCACTACAAATTTCTTTTTTGCCATACTTTATTTTTTTTCTGCCCTGTGTTAACAGGATCAGTCAATCATACGATTATTAATGGTGTGCATGTTCGTGCACAAATTCTTCCAGCTTTTGGTCTTCAATCTTAGTCATTTGATTCTTGTATCCTTCACCAGTTGTTTTTAATACATACTTAATTTCTGCAATTGCAATAACAGGGAAGTATTTAGCGAATAAGAAGAAGCAAGTGAAGAACAATCCAAAAGTACCTGCATAGAAACCAATTTCCCAGATGGTTGGGCTATAGTATACAGACCAGCTAGAAGGCAGGTAGTCGCGGTAAAGTGAGGTAACAATGATTACGAAACGCTCGAACCACATACCAATATTTACGATGATGCTCATGAAGAAAGTAACAAAGATGTTTCTTCTCATTTTGCGGAACCAGAAAATTTGAGGGCTTAATACGTTACAAGCCATCATACCCCAATAGCTCCATCCGTAAGGAGAGAACAAATAAGCACGGCTGTACCAGAATGTATATCCTTCATATTTGTTCTGGCTGTACCAACCCATGAACAACTCTGTTAAATAGGCAATACCCACAATAGAACCAGTTAATACAATTACCTTGTTCATTGCTTCTATGTGACCGATGGTTACATAGTCTTCCATCGCAAATACTTTACGAACAATAATCATCAGAGTTTGCACCATAGCAAACCCGGAGAAGATTGCACCCGCAACGAAGTAAGGAGGGAAAATGGTAGTATGCCAACCAGGAATAACAGAAGTAGCGAAGTCAAAAGATACAATGGTGTGAACCGATAGTACCAGCGGCGTACTTAATCCCGCCAATACCAATGATAAGCTCTCATGACGCTGCCAGTGCTTGGTAGAACCAGTCCATCCGAAAGAAGCAATACCATATAAACGCTTACGTAATTTAGTAAATGCACGGTCTCTTACAGTTGCAAAGTCTGGAATCAAACCTGAGTACCAGAAAAGAAGCGATACGGTGAAGTATGTAGAGATCGCAAATACGTCCCACAATAGTGGAGAGTTAAAGTTAACCCATAAAGGACCGCGAGAGTTAGGGTAAGGCAATACAAAGAAAGCCATCCATACTCTACCCATGTGGAAGATAGGGAACTGACCCGCACACATTACCGCGAATATAGTCATCGCTTCTGCTGCACGGTTTACCCCTGTTCTCCATCCCTGACGGAATAACAATAAGATTGCAGAAATCAAGGTACCAGCGTGACCGATACCCACCCACCATACGAAGTTGGTGATATCCCATCCCCAACCCACTGTCTTGTTAAGGTTCCACTGTCCAATACCGTAAGTTACTTCACGGTAAACGCTGTAGACACCAAACATGAGTAAGGCAACAGCAATATAAAAACCTACATACCATAATTTGGTAGGCTTGGCTTCAATAGGGCGAACAATGTCTTCTGTAACCTGCTTGTATGTTTTGTCGCCATACACCAGTGGTTCCCTGAGCTGTGATTCGTACTTTAAATGCATCTGTTCTTATTTTGGTCCTTGATCTGCCCATGGGCAGAATCTGGTTATTTCAAATTCTTTATATTATCCGTGTGCTTTTTCTGTTTTTGCTTCAGCACCTTTGTGATGAGGCATATCATCTGTGTTTCTCACTTTAGCCATATAGGTTACATTTGGTAACACATGCAGTTGCTCTAACACATAGAACTGACGGTTAGGATTTTCCTGTCTGGCCATGGTAATTGCACTTTCCTTGCTATTAGCATTACCGAAAGTGATAGCATGTGTAGGACAAGCCTGCTGACAAGCAACTTTTACATCACTGTCGCTTAAAGGACGGCTGTCTTTCTTCGCTTTCAACTTACCTTCCTGTAAACGCTGTACACAGAAAGAACATTTTTCAATTACCCCTCTTGCACGTACAGTAACATCTGGATTTAACACCATTCTAGTTAAATCATCGTTCATGTCTAGCACTACATCGTTTACAATTCCTTTCTGGTTGTCACCAAAACTATCAGAGCCATTATAATCAGCCCAGTTGAAACGACGTACTTTATAAGGACAGTTGTTGGCACAGTATCTGGTACCAATACAACGGTTATAAGTCATTTGGTTCAAGCCTTCACTACTGTGGTTGGTTGCAGCAACAGGACAAACGTTTTCACAAGGAGCGTTGTCGCAATGTTGACACATCAACGGCTGGAATACGACGTTTGGATTTTCTAAATCGCCACTGTAGTAGCGATCAATACGCAACCAGTGCATTTCGTGTCCACGCAATACTTCTGGCTTACCAACAACAGAAACGTTGTTCTCTGCATTACAAGCAACTACACAGGCACCGCAACCAGTACAGGTATTCAAGTCGATGCTCATACCCCACTTTGCACCTGGTCTGTCGAATACAGGATATAGGGTACCCTGAGATTCAAACTTCTCTAATCCACCCCAAGGCTTCAATTCCTTATCACGCTCATCGCGGATTTCGGTTGGATGGTGTTTATAGGCAGCTAAGCTTAATTCTTTTACAACTTCGGTACGATTACCTTGTTCTGTATCGTAACGGCTATGGGTTTGTGTTAAGGCAACTGGATACTTCTCATCGGTAAGGGTAAGGGTAACTTCTCCATTAAAGAAGTTTACTGCAGAACCACTTAAAGAAGCCAAAGGAAATGCATTCTTACCAACACCAGCAGCAGACTTACCTACTTTTTCACTGCGGCCGTAACCAACAGCAATACCAACGGTTTCAGGATGTGTACCTGGTATAATTAATGCAGGCAACTCAATGGTTTTCTGACCTACTGTTACTTTTACTACTTTCTTAGGAGGATTCACTTCGTAAGCATCTGCTTGACCGCCATTGCTGATATCAATACCCAACAATGTTTTAGCCATTGCAGGAGATACAACCAGGTAGTTGTCCCAAGTTGCTCTGGTAACCGGATCAGGCAATTCCTGCAACCATGGGTTGCTTGCACCTTGACCAGCACCGATACCTACTTTTTCATATAAAACCAATTCAACCTTACCACCTTTCTTTGCAGAAGAAGCAGCAGCCAATGCACTTGCAACTGCAGCGCCATTGAAGGTTCCAGGCTTGGTAGCCAATTCGCCTAGGCTAACCACACCGTCCTGTAATGCTTTATCCCAACCATTTACGCCACCCAATTTAGCAGACCAGAAATTCTTTAGGTAAGCCAAATAATCTTCAGTAGCACCGCTCCACTTTAACAAGCTGTCCTGCCACTGACGGGTTTTGAATAAAGGATAAATAGTAGGTTGTATGAAGGAGAAATGACCGGTTTTAACTTCCGCATCACCCCAGCTTTCCAAGAAATGATTGTCAGGTAAAACGAACTTACATAATTCAGCAGTTTCATCAACCTTACTAGCAAAAGAAACCGTTGTTTTAACCATTGCCAAACCAGCTTTGAACTGATCAGCAGCAAACCAGCTATAAGCAGGGTTTGCACCATGTATTAACAGGGTTCCAACAGAACCTGCATTCATGTCCGCAACCAGTTGAGCAAATTCTGCATCCACACCAGCGCGGGTATTCAATAAAACGCCCCAGTTGATAGTAGACCCACCAGCACCTATGGCGTTATTGATTGCGTTTACAATAATTTGAACATTTACATCATTGCTTCCGGCAACCACCAAGGCAGCGCCTTTATTTGCAGTTAATGCTTTAGCAGCTGCTTCAACACCTGCTTTTAATTTTGCATCTGCAATACCAGTAACACCTGTACCATTCACTGCACTTAGCAAAGCAGCAGCAATAGCAAGGGTTTCAGAAGGACGGTGTAAATATTTTTCATCGGCGTTAGAACCAGTTAATGAAGCAACAGATTCAAAATGAATATGCTTGCTCATGGTAGGGTTCTTCTCGTCTAATTTTTTACCGGTAGCATATTGTCTTGAAAATTCAACTGGATTTAACCAGGTCCCCAAAAAATCTGCCCCTAAGCTTACGATTGCCTTCGCATTTTCAAAATGGTAAGAAGGAATACCTCTTACACCATAGGTTGCTTCGTTGGCTAAAATCATTCCACTGTAAGAAACTGCATCGTAAGTAACGTGCTTGCTTCCAGGATATTTAGCTAAGAACTGAGCAATTACCGCTTTGGTAGATGGAGAATTGATGGTGCTGGTCAACAAAACTACATTACCGCCCATTTGAGCAGCAATGGCTTTATCAGCAGCCTCAAACGTTACTTCCTTACCATCAATAGTAGGGAAACGTAAGCGGGATGTATCGTATAAGTCAAGTACAGATGCCTGAACGCGGGCAGAAGTACCTCCTTTGGTAATTGGAGAAAGGTCGTTACCCTCAATTTTTATGGGTCGGCCATCACGAACTTTCGCTAAAATACTTACTGCATCACCATCTTGAACGTAGGTAGTAGCGTAGTATTTAGCAATACCGGGAACAACATCCTCAGGCTTGTTGGCAAACGGAATCGCCTTTTTTACAGGCATTTCACAGCTTGCAGCAGCTGCGGCAGCAGCCGTACTGAACCCTAGGTATTTTAGGAAGTCTCTACGAGGTGCTTTTGCTTCGAGAAAGCTTTTGCTTTCATCTTCCACCATTGGAAGCTCTTCATTGAATTCGTCTTTTACATCCTTGTTAAACGCTGCAGACTGATTCAGCTCTCCAAAACTTTGCCAGTGCTTTTTTTGCTCCATAATTATTGATTAACAGTTGGAATCCGCGGGCGGAGTCCACGTTCGAATGATATATTTTTAAAAACCCTTTAGGGATGAATAAGAACTAGTAGTGACATTTCTGACACTCGGTACCACCAATCATTTCAACGGTTACACCTTTGGTGCTATCAATCTTTCCGCTCTTCAGATCAGCGTGGTACTTTTCATAAATACTGTAGAAACCATTGTCTTTAAACTGCACTTTGGTTTCGCGGTGACAGTTCACACACCAGCCCATGCTTAGGTCGGTAAATTGCTTTACTTCACCCATTTTCTGGATTTCTCCGTGACAAGTTTGACAAGCAACTTGACCCGCTTTTACGTGCTGAGCGTGGTTGAAATAAACGTGGTCGGGAAGGTTATGAATACGAACCCACTCAATTGGCTTAGCCTTGCTTGGATCCCATGGTTTACCTTCTTCAAAACCAGCGTATTTGTATAATTTTTTAATTTCAGCTGTACCATCCACTTCTTCTCCTGCCTCGTTATAGATTTTTTCGCCCTTGTACTCGTTGATGGCTTGGTGACAGTTCATACAAACGTTTACAGAAGGAATAGTAGCCTGCTTACCTTGAGCAGCACCTGAGTGACAGTATTGACAGTTGATCTGGTTAGTTCCAGCGTGAACCGCGTGAGAATAATAGATAGGTTGTTCTGGCTGATAGTCTTTACTTCTGCCGTATGCCATAGCGCCTTTGGTAGTTAAGTAACCACCCACCACGAACAATACAACAGTTACCATAGCAATGTATGCTTTGTTTCTCCAGAAAGGAATAGGTTCTAATGCAGGCAAGCCAGCTTTATCGTCTGCTAATTTCTTAAGATTAGAATTTACTTGTAACATAATCAATGCTACAACAGCAAGGATCAAAGTAAGAATTCCAAATAACAAAGAGTTATCAGCTTCAACATTAGAAGCGGCAGCAGCTCCAGCAGCAGCACCAGCAGGCGCTTTTGAAGGATCTGGTACACTGTTTACATAAGCAAGAATCGCATCAATCTCCTCATCTTTCAAAGTAGGAAATGCGTTCATCGCAATCTTGTTGTACTCATTGTACAAGTTTACCGCATAAGGGTCGCCTGTTTTTAAGTAGGCAGCACTGTTTCTAATCCAGGAATACAAGTTTTCCTTACTAGACCAACGGGCTTCAACACCTGCAAGAGCAGGACCAGTTAGTTTTTTGTGGGGAGCATGACAGGACGCACAATTAGCGCTGAAAAGCGCTTTCCCGTCCTGGGCATTGGCGGCTACACCGAAACTAAGACTCACAATAAATAAAAAAGCGGCAATGCTGGCTTTTGCTATGGATCTTGACAATATCATATGCACAACGATGGTTCTGGTGTGGAAAAATATCCTTAAACGGAGGCAAAAATATGATACGATTGTGACAATTACGCAATAGGCAAAGAATTTTTTTGCCCTTATCCCACTTAATTTTCAATGAGTTCAACAAAATAGCTGTTGGGAATTGTCATGAAATGAACTTTTTAAAGCACTTTTGCACCCATGCTACATCGGTTAAAAAATAAATGGCAGGTAAGCTGGTTTCAGTTCACCCTAATTTTTAGCACTTTTGCTTTGGGTGGAAGTTTGTGCGGATACCTAGGTAGATTGTTACTTTCTTACACAAATCTGGAGAGAAACCTGCTCTATTTTGTTATTTATGTAGTGGTAGTAACCATTTTGTGGCCTTTCTGTGTGTTGCTTATCAGCATTCCATTTGGACAATTTTCATTTTTCAAGCGTTACCTGGGCAGAATCAAAGACAAAATGGTGAATAAAAGAAAATCGTCATGATTAAACTGGCCATTTTTGCTTCAGGAGCGGGGTCAAACGCTGCCAAAATCATTGAGCACTTTAAAAATAACCCTACAGTTGTAATCGACCTGATTGTTTGTAATAAAAAAGAAGCAGGGGTTTGGGGGATTGCAGCCGCCAATCAGATAGACACCCTGTACATTAACCGCGAAAGTTTTATTGAATCGGATGCCTGCGTAAAACAACTGCAAGCCAGAAGTATTGATTTCATTGTACTGGCAGGGTTTTTATGGAAGGTCCCCGAATCGCTGATCAATGCATATCCTGGCAAAATCATCAATATTCATCCGGCATTGTTACCCAAATACGGAGGAAAAGGTATGTATGGCATGCATGTGCACGAGGCGGTTATTGCAGCTGGTGAAAAAGAGTCTGGCATTACCATTCACTATGTGGATGCCCATTACGATGAAGGAGATATTATTTTTCAAGCCAAATGCACCATTGAACCAAACGAAACACCAGCCAGCTTAGCCGCTAAAATTCATGTATTAGAACATGCTCATTTTCCAGTGGTGATAGAGAAGCTTCTCTCCATATAAACCACTTCTGGCAAGGGATTGTGATAGTACGCAGTAGTAATTTCAAAACCATGCTTCAGGTAAAGCTGTATGGCGGGCTGTAATCTTTCCAGTGTATCCAGTTTCATTTTTGTATAGCCCAATCTTTCTGCTTCTTTAAGAATAGCGGTCACCAAGGCATCCCCGATTTTGAATTTCCTGAATCCAGGTTGCACATATAGTCGTTTCATTTCGCAAACACCTTCTTCTGGTAAGCGTTGCAGGGCTACACAACCAACAGGTTCATTGTTATAAAGCGCAAGCAAAAGTGATCCATAAGGAGGTCCATATTTTTTAAGCGGATCTTTTAACTCAGCATCAAAACTTTGAAAACAAAGGTCCACGGCCAGTTCATCGGAATACTCCTTAAACAAATGCCGGGCTGTTTCCAGTCCGGCAGATTCGGTTGTAATATGTTGAATGGAAAGCATGATTAACCAGGAATACGGGAAATGTATTTTTCCACTTCTTTAATCTGATCTACCACTTGCTTAGTAGTAGGTTTACATGCTTTTGCTTTTCTGAAATAATCTTTCGCAGCTCTGAACTCTCTCTTGTTCATAAAAATCTGACACATGCTGATATAAGCAACGGCTTCGCTTTCCTTATCCGCAATACCGGCTCTGATAGCAGCTCTGATATAGCTTTCGCCTTGCTTTAAATCGCCTCTTTGCATACACATCATACCCAACTGAAGCTTGTTGGCACCTTCTGCTTCCGGCATGGGTGCGCCCAGTTCAGAACTCTTTTTCAGGTGCTTTTCGGCACTGTCAAAGTCTTGTTTCATCATGGCCATATTGCCCTTAATGGTATAATAAGTAGAACGTACAGGCTTGTACAACAAGTTAGGGTACCACACAGAATCCAGGATTCTTTCCACTTCCTCCATATCTCCTCTTTCCATGGGCTCCTGAATCAAACGCAATGGACCAATAAAGAAATGGCTAGCCAATCCAATCACTCCTACAAAATACAAAATGAAAGCAGGCCAGAAACCGCTGGAAATATTAACGCCAACAGCCGCCACCAAGGCCAGCAAACTCAGCCAAAAACGATACTTGATAATGGTATTATAGAATTTCATGCGCTTATTTTGGGGGGCAAAGATAAGCGGAATTCATGAGCAGTCAATAAGCGAGTAGAATCGCTTGGGAAGTTTAGGCTTGAGACTTACCTTCAACAAAAAAAATTTATGGTAAAATACTTGCTTGCCTTTGTTTGCCTGGTAGCAACATTTCATTCAGGTGCTCAAATTACCCCTTCACCCCTGGTGAAAGAAGGTCAGGGCCCTTATACACAATTGATCCTTCGTTCTGCCATGGTGATTAATGGTACAGGTTCTCCTGCGTATGGACCTGTAGATATCATTATTGAAAACAATCGTATTATACGGATTGCCAATGTAGGCAATCCAGGCATGCCAATTGACCCCAAATCAAGACCTGTATTGAAAGCAGGCGGCAAAGAAATTGATTGCAGTGGCAAATATGTTTTGCCCGGATTAATTGATATGCACGGCCATATCGGAGGAAAAGCACAGGGAACTCCAGCGGAATATGTATTTAAATTATGGATGGCACATGGTATTACCACCATACGTGATCCATCGGCAGGCAATGGATTGGATTGGGTATTAGACCATAAAAAGAAAAGTGCAGCCAACAGTATTACAGCGCCCAGAATCTTTGCCTATACAGCATTTGGACAAGGGAGTAAAACGCCTATTGTAAATGCTGAACAAGCGAGGGCATGGGTAAATGAAAATGCAGCCAAAGGAGCAGACGGCATTAAATTTTTTGGAGCATCGCCGGAAGTAATGGATGCTGCCATCAGAGAAAACAAAAGACTGGGATTAAGAAGCACTGCGCATCATGCACAGTTGGATGCAGCCAGATGGAATGTAGTACAATCTGCAAAAGCAGGCATGACGAGCATGGAACATTGGTATGGTTTACCAGAAGCGATGCTAGAAAACGGAACGCTACAAAACTATCCGGCAGATTATAACTATAACAATGAACAGCATCGTTTTGAAGAAGCAGGTAAACTTTGGAAGCAAGCAGCAGCGCCTTATACAGAGAAATGGAATAAAGTGATGAATGAGTTGATTGCCGCAGATTTTACACTAGACCCAACCATGAATATTTATGAAGCCAATAGAGATTTAATGCGTGCCAGAAGAGCAGAATGGCACGAAGACTATACCTTACCATCTTTATGGAAATTCTACGAACCTAGCAGAGTTTCTCATGGATCTTACTGGCATAACTGGGGAACAGAGCAAGAAATAGAATGGAAAAACAATTATAAACTCTGGATGACATTTATCAATGAATACAAAAACAGAGGCGGTCGTGTAACGGCAGGATCCGACAACGGGTTTATTTATCAACTGTATGGTTTTGGATTTGTACGTGAACTAGAATTATTACGCGAAGCGGGATTTCATCCGCTGGAAGTGATACGCGCTGCAACCATGCACGCATCACAAGCTTTGGGCATGGAAAAAGAAATTGGCACTATTGAGCCAGGAAAGCTAGCAGACCTCTGTGTAGTAGATGGTAATCCATTAAAGAATTTGCAATATTTCTATGGCACAGGTGCAATAGAACTGAATGACCAAAATGAAATCATCCGCAAAGGTGGCGTTGCATATACCATTAAAGACGGCATTGTGTACGATGCCAAAAAATTATTGGCGGATGTAAAGCAAATGGTAGATGAAGAGAAAAAGAAAACAGGATGGCAATTAAAGCAACCCGGAATAAAATAAAAATCATTTAATTTCGCGCCGATTCCAGCGCTGCAATAAGCGCAAAGTGAATCAGGGTCTCGTAGTTCAATGGATAGAATAGGAGTTTCCTAAACTCTAGATCCAAGTTCGATTCTTGGCGAGACCACAACTTTTTCGAGAAGATGCCGATTTTACCGGCATCTTTTTCTTTTTTGGGTGGTAGTTGTCGTTATGGTTGAACTTAGAAACCAAAAGAGAGTATATTAAATTTTTTATGGGATTTAAATTTAATGTTTGAATTATTCAATAAGGTCTTGTGAGAATTTAAGAATCTCCTTCGTTAAAAAGTATAGCTCAAACAATGCAATGAGCCACCCATTTTGGATAATTGATCACAATTTATAGTCTTTACATCAAATCCCAACTCTACCAATATTTCAACATTCCGCATATTATAGTAACGTGATTCCTTAAGTGTAGGCAAAGTATATTCTGGTAAAATGATTGTATTATTAAGTCTCAAAAAATTAATATAATTACCTCTGGCAGAATAGATACATGCCTTTTTAGTTTTACGATAACACTCGCATGGAACGATTTCATCAACTGGACGATCATAAAAATCAACAACATCTAATTTCTCTTCTACCAACTTCTTTCGAACATCATAGAGTAAATCGATGTCTGGTTTAAGGAAAGGTAAAGACGGATAATTAGAAAGCAATACCATATTTTCTGATAAGAAATTAATGATCCCATCTGTGTGTCCAACATTATCGCTTTTACTTCTCTCAATAATCTCCGGTCTTAACCCAGTATAATCTTGAAGGATATGTACTACTTCAGATTTTGATAGTTCACGATTGTCTTCTAGAATTTTATTAGTAAGAAAAACTGTAGAAGTATTATTAACGAAATTGCCGCCATCTAGATATAACGGCATGAAAACCATTTTCTTTTTTAAACACTCTTTTACAATTATCCTCGTGTATCGACCCCTTAATTTTTGGACAAAACAGGGTTAAAATTTGAGACAATATCTGTTTTTTTTTCTGTTTTATAGGGTACGGATTTTTGGTTAAAGAGTTGCAAGAACTGTTCTGGTGATTTTCTGCCCAATGAGCCATGCTTTCTGTGATTGTTATACCACTCGTAATAGCGGTTAAAAATCAATTGCGCATGATAAATGGATTCGAACTCGTAGCGTTCAACCACTTCTCTTTGAACATTGCTGTGAAGCGATTCTATGTAGGCATTTTCCTCTGGTGTAGCCACATGGGTAAATTCCTGGTTAACGCCTTTATCCTTCAAGAACTGCCTTACCACGGTTGCAATGAACTGGGATCCATTGTCGTTTCTTAGCGTTACGTTTTCAATCTTGTATTCCATTAGTAATAGTGACAGTAAAATAATCACATCACCTTTTTTGATGTTAAAGCGAAGCATATGCGTCAATACTTTTCGGCTAAAAGCATCAATAACTGTCAACAGCAAAGCATTTCTCTGAGCTCCATGGATATGGATGTATTTTATGTCCATGCATAAGTGTTCGAGTGGTTTTTCTGCTTTAATCTTTCTAAAGCGAACAAACTGCCTGGGAACACCAGTGGAACCAATGCGACGATTGAACAGTAAGTGGTTGATTTTCATCAGCCTGTACACTTTTTTATGATTAATGATGTATCCCAAATCTTTGAGTTCATCCCAAACATTTTTGTAGCCATAACAGCAAAATTCTTGTTGCAGGATGATTTCAACTTGATTCACCACTTCGGTGTTTTCAACAAGTTCTCCGTCTTGTTTGACAGTCATTTGGGATGGTTTACGACCACGTAAACCATCCCTACGCTTGTAATAAAAACTACTGCGGGGAACACCTGACCAAGACAAAAGATCCTGTTTGCTTACCATTGGATGTGATTGAAACTGCTGCATTACTTCGACCGACGCTGCTCGTGGAATTGACTTTTTTTTAAAAGCTCCGTTTTGAACTCAAGTTCAATCTGCTGCTTGGCTACTATGTTCTTCAGCAAACGAACTTGTTCTTCCAGGGCTTCTAGTTCTGGATTACGAACCTTTACATACGATTGAAGATTGGCTACACCTCCTTCATTAAAATTCTCCTTCCACCGCCTAAATACCGTTGGGGAAAGATTGTGTTTGCGTAAGGTTGCACTTACACCTATTTGATCTGCTCCATTGATGATTGACAGTTTCTCCGAAGCTGAGAAACTCCTTCTTGTTCTTGACATGATTCCTAAATTTAGTGACTTAATTGTTGTTACAATCTTGTCCAGCTATTTAGGGGGTCAATACACTCGATTGCTTATTAAGATGTTCAAAATAGCTACTATCTCTAAATTGAGTACAATACTGTGGATGATAATAAGGTTTAATTAATTCATCAGTTGTTGTATTTATTCCTATACAATCTCTTAACCAAATCTCGTCCCAATTTTTTATACCAATTGTATTTACGGTTTTGTATTTATACCTATTTGATAACTTTTGGCATGTAACGTTATTATTTGAAATAATCCATAATTGAATGTCATTAGGTATAAGATCAATCAGACAATCATAAAACTGTGTAAGTGATTCATATTCATTTGAGAAACGTTCTGGGTAAGCAAGGATTAGGTTCTGTACTCTTGTATAGTCGGTAAAAATCATCTGTAGCAGATTTACCTAAGCAAAGGTACGAAGGGGTTCGCTATAGAGATTTTAAGTCTTTTTTATTCTATTAAACAAGATAAAAGTTAAAGGCTCTATATTAAACTATATCTAAATTAATATAGCTTTCAAACCTTAGTAATTTAATTACTAAATCATAAGGCTGTTATAATTGAAGCCTTATTTATATCAAGTAGAACTCTACATTCAGACCATTGACAAAAATCACTTTTATCAACAGGTATATGCTCGAGCAAAGAAACAATAGGTATTATGTAAGGACCATTTGCAGTTTGCTTATCAACATTTGCACCAGCCCAACAGTATATATAATAATTATGAATATTTTCTAATGCGACTAGCCACTCATTTTTAGAAATGAAGAATCTAAATGTACTTGTAGAAACTAGTGTAGAGCTCTTTACTTCAATTCGTATCGTATTTTTTTCACTCAATCCAAAAGACATTAATTTTCCTCTTATTGATAATATATCATACCCATACTTATCATTAATTAATGAAGCCCACTTAACATAAAAATCAACATTGTTATAGTCATCATTTAGTAACCTTTTTTTTTCGTATTCAAAAGTCAATTTTTCACCTAATTTGCCTATTTCAATTTTTTGTCCTTCTTTATATTTTTGAAATCGACTAAATATTTGACTCCACCAATTACATACATCTATGTCTTCAAAATCAAAAAGCCCGGCATTCTCAAATAATTCTACCCATCCTTTTGGAATAAATGTTTTAAATATTATTGGATCATCATTATAAAATAATAACCAATCATAATTTTCTAAAGACATATACTTCAAAATAATTATTCTAATTACTTCTATATTAGGCTCTACATCATCACAAATTGGATGTATATCATTTCTACATAAAGAAGTTGAAAAAAGGTTTGACTCATTTATTGATAATAATTTACATTTTTTCCCAAGTATTAATCCTTGTTTAGCAGGCAAGCCCCCACCCATAATGCCAGAGTTTAATACAATGTCAATTGCTGAACCAACAGAAATTGTTTCGTGTCGTTTTGTCAAAATAATTAACTGCCATAACGCAAGTATATTACTATTAGAAATAATAAAATCTTCTTCATTAATCATTTGAAAGGATATGATTTTTTATAGCTACTATATCATTAAAATCAATTCCGTCATCATCACTTATACTGATATCAGAAGGATCATAGGCTAGAGTTTTTAAATATTTATCATTTAAAATTTCTCCCATTGCTAAAATTTTTTCAGAGAGTCGGCTTATTAATATTTCATCTATTGAATTTTTAGAAATCAAAATTTCAATATTTGTGTCAATATTATAATCCAAACCGAGACGATGAATTCTATCTATAGATTGTAAATAGTGTGCTGCATTAAAACTTCTATCTAAATAAATAGCATAGTGACAAACTTTGTGTAAACTTATCCCTTCACCACAAGCTTGTGGATTTGCTATGATTAGTCTACAATTAGGATCATTATGAAATTTTTTAATTCTACTTTCGCGATTTTTTTCGTCATCATCATTACCAGTTGGAATACCCCCATATATTGAAACTGGATTATAATCTTTTAAAAGCCTTTCAAGAAGTAAAATATTACGAACAAAAAATGACCATATAATTATTTTATTATCAGCATTTTCACTCAATATTTCTTCAATACGTTTCTTTAAATATTCAATTTTGGGCGACTTTTCATATTTTATTAATTCTTCCAATAACTCCCAGACTTGCGAATGTGGCGGAATTGGAATTGCCTCTGAAGAGTAATCATCGACTGTGCCGAGAAGCATCGGATTTGTTGAAGCCTGAAGTAATCTAATTACACTTTTCCCTATCTTCCTAAAGTTCGAAAGTTCAATTTTCCCCATTCCAGTTAAAGCTCTAGCTACTTCGGATTTAAATAATTTATATAATTCACTTTGAATGGGGCCCATATCTAATCTAGTGAATTTTATAATTGGCTCCTTTAATCCTAACTCAACTTTTGTTGTTCTTACATACAAATCTTTTATTGCTAAATTTATTTCGGATATTATACTTTGGCCTGCATCGATTGGGATGATTTTTTCTCCAGGCCAAAGAAAATCAAATTGAGGCTCTAAATCTAAATAAGATTGTGGCATTGGGGTTCCTGACAAAATATCACGGCGCTTTACTAAGTCTGAAATTTTAACTATTTGAGTATAACTTAAATTATTATTACCACTCTTTATTCTGTGTGATTCATCCAAAATTAAATGCACTTTATTTGAAACAAAGTAGGGTGTTAAATACTTAACATCTTTCCTCATTTTTTCATAATTAACTAAGATGACGTCTGGTTTTTGAGATAAAACTGAAGAGAAGTCTGAAATCAAATTACTCGTTAGCCTAATTATTTTTAGTTGCCTATGTTTAAATATGGATTGAATTTCATCTTCCCAAGATAGAAAAGCATTTATAGGAGCAATAACAAATAGAGAATCAACAATTCCTTTTAATTTCAAAATAGAGTGTACCGCTAAGATTGTTGTTGTTTTTCCAGCACCAGGAACAGAAAAATTAGCTCCATGTAAAAGTTTTAATAATTTCAATGCATCTCGTTCTTGTTCTTTTTTTAAATCACGATCAAATTGACATTGCTTTAATAACTCGCTCAATTCAAAAGTGGTTAAATCAAGAAACAAGTTCTCATTCTTAAAAAATTTCCTATCCTTAAGATATTCTTTTAATAATGTATTAGAAAATTCATCAAATTCAATATTAATATTTTCAGTTTTTAAAAAACGACTGATATTTATTAAGCATCGTTTAAAGTCATGCCAAGACAATTTAAAATATGCATCATTAAACTCTATTTCACTTGTAGTGTTTGTAAAAATAATTACAAGATTATTTATAATACGAGTATTAAGGTTGACAAGTTCAACTGTCGTGACTAAATTATTTTGATTAACCGATATTTTAATTTTAAAATTCAAAATACACTAATTTTCAAAGGAATTTAATTGTGATAATAACTCATCACAAGTTTTAGAAATTTGGATTAATTTATTTCTTATTTCTTCTTTTTTTGCTGTTTCATTTTCAATATTTAATCCTTGTAATTCTCTTAAAGCTAAACTTACTGATTCATAAATAGCCTCTGTATCGTTTCTCTCTTTATTCTCAGCTTTTACATCAGCGATTTTTTCAATCAAACTAGCCGCTAATTCAACCGATTTCGATGATTCTTTAAACAAGGTCACACTAGGGGCAACATCACCATCTAAAATATCATCAAGGATATTATCAGAATCAGATGTTTCAATTATTATTGGAACATTATTAATAGGTGTTGAATTTTCATTTAGAATTTTTGCATAAACTGAGTCAAAGTTTTTAATTAAGTCCATAACATAACCATACAATCTTCCTTTTGATGGCTTTTGCTCAATCAAAACAAAAACAGCATTTTTTAATTCATCTAATTTATTTGGTTCAGTATATTTTTTAATGGCCTTCTCTAATTGTATAAAAATTTGTTCTGTATCCTCTAATTTAGAATAGTCATATTGACCTTCAATGCCCCTCCAAATGAGAAAAGAGTCAATTAACTCTAGCATTCTACGTTTTGCTCTTAGCTCTTTAATATCTATTCTAAGACGCTTTGCCATTTCATTTTCTTTGAAATTAAACCGCTTGTCATCCATACCTTTTCGAATATTTTTCAACTCGTTTATCCAATGATAGGGTTCTCGAAAATCTTGTGAAATTTGCAACTCTTGCTCTAATTCATAAATATCTCTTTGGCTAGCATCTTCTGGTAATACTACACAATTTATATAACGTTCATTCAATGACTTTAAAGCTGCTGTTCTTCTATTACCATTCACCAAATAACCATCATAAGTTATAATTGCTGGATCTTCTTGACCTCTCACTCTAAGATCATCTAAAAAATCTTTCCCAACTGCTTTATTAATTCTATTTAATATTTCCTCTTGAGCTTCTTGTGCTTGACTGGATTCTGGATCTAAGAATAAATTTCTTTGAAGTGTTGGATTATCTCGCAAATACTTCATTTGCTGAATTTCAGTTCGAGAATTTTCTATTCTATACATCAAATAATCAACATCAATCTGAATGATTTTTGGATACAAAATATTTCGACCACGCCAATTTTTAATTGCAAGTGTAGGCTTATCATTATCCTTTTTGGCACTTTCGTTTCTTAATCGAATATATTCTACTCGTTGTGTATGATCCTTCATGAGTTTTCTATTTTTAGTTTGAAAGGCCAATTACTAAAATTGGCAAATTGATTATATCACCAAAGTGTTTTATTTCTGTCGATAATCTATCATATTGAGCATAATTTGCTCCAAGTAATTTTGATTCAATTTTATGAGGTACTATTATAATACCAATCTCAATAACATTACGCTTTCCTAATTGTGCCAATTTCAAAATATCGGCATAAGTTCTTGCTACATTACCTAATTGAAAACATACGCCAACCTTATTCTTTAGAAAGTTTATCGTTAACCTTGAATTACCGACTTTTATTTTATCAGCCCAACCTTTGCGATTAAACTTAGAATTAATTGCAATTTTTATTTCGTTTGGCCTCTTATCTCCAAAATTTAAAGAATTATCAGTTAATATCTCTTGTATTTCTAGGTATAGATTATTTTTTAAATTCAATTTATCTTCAGCAAAAAGATGACTATATGTATCACAAATTTTCATTTTCTATTTTTTATAAATTCATCAGGCATTACTGAAAGTTTGGATAATTTGTGATCATATAATGGCTGATCAATTTTTCTATATTTTAATTGTCCAGATTTCAACTTATCTAATCGTTCTAAGCCTATTTCAATATATTTTTTTTCTCTTTCAATACCAATTGCTGTTCTATTATTAATATAGGAAGCCAACAATGTAGAACCAACACCAGCAAAAGGGTCTAAAATTCTACTGTTATTATTTGATAAAGCCAAAATACATCTTTCAACTAGCTCAATTGGATATTGACAAGGATGTTCTGTTTTTTCTTTATGATTTGAATTAACATTTGGAATTTCCCAAATTTCTTTCTCCCAATCGCGTATAGTTATATCCCAAACATCAGATGGATTCTTACCATTTGGATTTCCTGACAATTTTCCCTTGTTTGGCCCTTTGAAATGTCTTTTCCCTGGGTATTTTGATTTTATTCTTACATCATCTAAATTAAAGATGTAATTATTGGATTTACTAAACCATAAAATCACTTCGTATCGCCCTGAAAATCTATTCTTTGTATGTAATCCATGACCAAAATGCCATACTATTCTATTTCTTAATTTGAAATTATACTTTTTAAATATATTATAATAAAAAATATCTAGTGGAAATATTTCTTTATTCTTATCGACAAAATTTCCAACTTGCCAGCAAATACTACCATTATCACTTGTAACTCTCACAATTTGCTCTATTATCTCCTCCTGCTCCTTTAAATAAGTTTCAATTGACTTTCTTGTTTCGTATTCCTTTCCAACATTATAAGGTGGTGAAGTAATTATTAGATCAAAATATTTATCGGGATACTTTTCCTTGAGGATTGTTGCAGAATCTCCGTGTTCGTAAATTATACTCGGATTCTCATCAATATTCTTATTCACAATACCTTGTTTCAGTTTTTTCATTATATCTAAATTAAATACTTAAAGCAAAATTTCAATGATTTTATTTTTTCAATATATATCCTTAATATAAAGCATCTTATATATTTAAATATTATTGCATAATTTATGTTGATTATCTTAATTCACTGCAAAAAAAATTCAATAGAGAACAATTTTGTTAAAACCATATTAAAAAATCCGCTATTCGATGTTACCAGTCATAACGTATTCACTAAATAGTTATTTGATTTAACTAATAGAAATTGAAATAGTATTCTACCATATTTAAGCAAAAATCGAATGCCTGATTTTTATTTATCACTATAGTCAATTATGGCGCACATAGTGGCTTGGTTATTAACTAGCAGGAAAGTTGCCGAAGAAATCAACAGATGATATAGTGGCCCATATTGATTTTATCGAATTAATGATTTTTCAATTGTTATATCTTTTATTGGCACACTATATCCATCATATTGAATAGAGTATTTATTAGGATCTGTTATTGTAATATTCCCCAATTGAGATATCGTATACCCTTCTTTAGTTTTTATTACTAAATATTCATCATCGTAATATTCTTTAGTCTTGTTCCAGACTTTATCAATCCTCCCATCCATAATCATATAAATTTTCTTACCATTAAAAATTAGACTTCGCTCAAAGTCTGATTTTTGAAATTCTGTATCTAAAGTACTTGCATCCTCCCTATAAGCTATTATTTTCCACGCAGTACTATTAGGATTATTTATAAATTCTTTGCTTATAAAATTATCATAGTTAATTGATACCTCTGATTTACTTTTAATTTTGTGATCTTTGGATTGATCAGACTTGATTCCGATAAACTTTTCACCATCCAATTTCCAACTACCACCAATCTTTTTTACTACCATATCGATATCAATATTACTAGTGTCGCTTCCAGAATAAACAAATAAATTATATTTTACATTTGCTGTATTATCATCAATAAATTTATATACATCTATATTTTTTGCCTCTATCTGAAATTTAGCACCTAGTATGTTTGCCAAAGGTGCAAGACCCATTAGAGCAACATTGCTAAAATTTAAATTATAAAATGGCATCTGGTCTGAACCAATGCCATTGATTGTAGATGAAGTATATGCACCATTAGCAATACCAAAATATGTCTTTTCTATTTGGTCTTTAATTTTTGACTTATCGTTCCCGTACCTATCAAAAAACCATCCTTTTTGATAGCCAATAAGACTTATTGGAATGAGGGCTACCAAGATGAAAATTATTAAATATGAAACTCCCTTTTTTTCATTGACATCTTCATCTTCAGAATTACTAGCAAAACTAGCAACAGACAAATTATGTCTCAATATTTCAATTTGTTTTTCTAGTTTATCTTTTTTAATCACATATTCAACTTCTGTAATTTCATTTTTATCATATTTAGATTTTAATTTTAAAATTTCACTAAGCAAAAACTCATTCTTTTCATCCGAAGCTTGATTAACTATTTGTCCTAAAGATTTTGAATCAAATAATTGTTGGTTATTTATTGATTGCTGTTGTGATAAATGATCTTCCTCTAATATCTCCCTATTGTATTTATCTACAGCTATACTTGCCCAAATTATACTTATTGGCCAATAAAATACTAAGAAGAACAACAATACCACTACAGTAAATCCAGACAAAACTGGTATTTCAGTTAATATGCCAAATCCAATAACCAAGAAAAGCAAGATTGGAAAGCCTATTATCATTTTCAAACTTGCAGAAACCGAAGCATAAAGTAAACCTATTGGACCAAAGAAAATTGTCAGCAAAATGGCTGTTGTTTTACTTTTTAATGGCCGTGAAGTATAGAAATCATTCATATTGTCCTATTATATATTAAAAGTATAAAAAAATAACGCATATATGAGTTGTCGTTAGAAAATCAATTTGCCCAAATTGAGACGGTGATTAGTATTAAGAATAAAAGAGTTGTAAAGGCTATTGGAGAGCATATCCGATACTTGCGCCAACAGCTCAATCTTTCTCAAGAAGATTTAGCACATGAGGCTGATATCCCAATATCACAGGTTGGCCGTATTGAGAGAGGTGAAACAAATCCTACAATCTCTACTTTATTCGTAATTGCAGAAGCATTGAAAACTGATTTAAAAACCATAGTTGACTTTAAATCAAAAAAGTAAAAGCAAATTTTAAATCTTTTAAATTTACTACTGACACTGTGTCCATTTCGATAAACCCTATTGATTTGAGCACAAATTTGGATTACTCCATTTTTCCAAGAAATCTATTAGATCAAAAAGTCGCTCAAAATCAATAAGTACATCTGCAAAATCAATAGGCAAGGTTTCGTATTCACTTTGTAGATAGATAATAAAAATATTCCTCAAGTGCTTATTTACTCTGCCAAACTCAAAATCATTAACTATTCTTTTTAACTCATCAAAATGATCTTGGGTCATATTTTTATGCAAAGCTGATAAGGGATGTACGCTTCTCCGAAGAAACTTTACACAATGAATGGTATTGTCCAAATATTGGTAATGTAAAGAGTTCTTTTGCAGCAGTTGCTCTTTCACCATCTTTAATGATCTCCCAATAAATAGGAATTGTATTTATACTATTCTTTTGGGGTGCAGAAAGATTGGCAAATTTTAATTTCCGGCGATCAATTACTTTATAGCCTAGTCCTATTAATTCACCAGATTCATTGAGTTCAAATGACACGACACCTTTTTTCCCTTTATGCTCTATCACTCCCTCGATAAATATATCTGCAATAGTAGTACGATTTTTTTTAGAAAAAGATTTGAGTTGGTTCAATGTAAATTGTTTCATTGGTATTTGTTTGATTCACTCAAAATTACTTTTCAAATCAGATGGAAATACAAGTATGCTAAAATTTCGAAAAAAATCAAATAATAAAAATTATACTAAAATCATTGCAATTATTATTTTTTAATAGAATATTATTTAACCAAAGTCCCATCGTCTCAGTAAGAGTAAAATGAGACGATGGGACTTTGGGATGATTAAAGCTTTGTTGTTACTGGTGGAGCGAACCATCGACCTACAGTTGATTTACTTGTTCCTAATTCATCTGCAATCATTTGATAAGATTTACCCATTTCTTTTAATTCAATTGCTTTCTTTTTCATTTCCTCTTGAGTATCGTTGTTCATTGGTACTAAGTGTTCCTGTTCCTTTCCATAACCTTTAAATGAGAGAGTAAGAAAAGAATCTTCTTTTTCTATCTCGCATAGAATAATATTCTCTGCATCATATTTAACTTCTCCAGTACGACTTGCCTTGGTCTGAATTATATATCTGATATTAGTGTCTTTCTTCGAGGCACCGAGAGCCATGACTGAATCTGCAAAGTTAGAAAGATGCTTCGAACCTGCTATATCAGTAGAAGTGATTCCACCAAGGCCAAATCGTTTAGGAGTGTGAGCTAAAACCAATACTGATATTCCTTCCGTTGTTTTAAGTTCTTTTAATAACCTCATCAATTTCATTGCGACTTGCCCATCTTCTGTTGAGAATGCAGTTAAAAAGGTTATATTATCAATAATTAGAACCTTAGCCCCTGTTGCATGCAAATCAAGTCTTATTTTTTTCATTAATTCTTCTTCAAATACCACTTTCTTATTACTTAAATCAATAGATGAGAGATCAAAATTATCAATGAAAAGCTTATCATTAAAATGATAGAAAACTCCATTTGCATTGCTATATCTTTTTTGAAACTGTTTATCTGATAATTCAAAATCATAAAACAGTACTATTAATGGTTCACATTTATTCTCAAGACACATAAAGGATGTTCCCTTACTGATTGCATCGGCCAAGCCTACAGCAAAAATGCTCTTCCCCTTTCCAGTATCACCGAATAAGATAGTCAATTCATTGCTTTGGAAAAGTACATCTGCGTGTGAAATAATATCTGGACAACCCTCTGCATCTCTCAATCTTTGTAAAGCAGTTCTTACAGAAAGTCTGCAATCTTGATTAACTTCATTTGGTTTAATTACACAAAGTGATTCAAACTCCTCTTTACTGCCACCTAATGCAAAAAAATCCGTAACATCCTTTCCACCTTTCTCTTTTAGCCAGTTGGGCCATACTATATATTTTACCCCCAACTCTATATGCAATTTATTTGCTTGTGCTGTACCCGTGGCATCATTATCGTATGCTACAATTATATCGTACCTGTTGTGGTTACGCCAGCCATTATACATTTCAGTGGAGACTGACTGTGTTTCGCTATTCAAGCACATAGCTTTGTAACCTTTACTAAGTAATACGAGAGCATCTTTTTCACCTGCGGTTAAATATACTGGGGTTAGAATTTCAAATTGGCGTTCAATCTGAGATGTGCCAAAGTTTTGTACTCTACTTTTCTTTCCTACGTACCAAAATCTTTTTGGATTAGGTTGATATATCTTATAATATTTTTTGAAGTCATAAACTATCCAAACAATTGAATTTGGCTTATTCCTACGCTTAGTTCTTGCTGGGTTTTCGTAAACTTCAGAATAGTGATTAATAAAATGTGCTCCATATTCTTTCATTATCGAAATGTCGATTCCAGTTTTATCTAAAAACTCCTTTTCTAATAGGGTCAATTCATTTTCTGGGATTTCATTGTAAAACAATAATGGTTCTTCTTCTTTCTCATCATCTTTTTTGTATGATTGGGTACTTGAGTATTTTGCAATAGGTATTTTTATTCCTGAATAAAACACGTTATTTGTGCCATCCCATCCAGTTGCCAATTTTTCCAATACACCTGGTTCAATCTTGTCCAGTTCTAAATCCCCCCACATTTTATCCATAATATCAGCAAACTGAGTTTTAATATCCATCCCGTAACGCTTTGCGGCAAAATCAAACATGTCACCATGATAGTTGCTATCCCCAAAATCATTATACAACCATTTATTGTAATCCTTATTGCGATATACACTCAAACTAGCTTTTCTATCTATGCGACAGGGGTTGGACACAGTTTTAAATGAATCATCATCTTTCTGTTTAAGATTTGGTATTGTACAGGTATAATATAATTTTCCATTTGCTGTTGCTTTCGTTAATAACTCTTTTTTTTCTTTAATACTTAACATATAATTTATTTTATTTATGACATTAATGTGTCCCACATTTTTTGCGGGACACTATGGGAAAATGGGACGAGAAAGTATCTCATTAGCGATAACACCTCATTATTTTTAAGGACTTGTCCAAATCCTCTTGCCAGAAACGTTGACGGCTGCCAGAGATTGTAACAGCTTTTATTTGTCCATTCTTTACATACTTGGACATCGTGACAATGGATACACCGAGATATTTAGCTGCCTCTTTTTTAGTTAATAGTGGATTGTCTGGCTTTTCTACTTGAACCGAGATAATACTGCTTACAGCCTCCGTAACTGCACTTTTGATGTACTCCCTTAGCACTTCAATGGTGTGAATTTCGATAAATGTTTGTGACATAAAATCAGTTTAAAAGTTTTTAAAATGTGGCTTGTGCCGTTTTACTCCGATTTTTCCACAAGCATTGGATTGTCAGTTCAAGGCTCATTATTCTACAATTTTGACATCTTAAAGGATGTTGAAGCAAAGTGATAAGAATTTAAAAACTTTCCTATCAATTACTAATATTTTTTAGGAAAAGATTGAATATTTAGTCAGTGCCTCCGCATTTTGCTGTTGACTGATCCTGACATAACTCTGAAATGAACGCAATGACTTGTGTGCACTTAACACCATCAAACTAGATGTATTAACACCTTCTAAAATACAATTGCTTATTAGACTGCGTCTTCCAACATGGCTGCTGATTAACTCCCACTCCAACTTTATTTCAGTCTTTTTGATACCACCAATTGTTCTTGACACTTGAATAGTATCATTCAATCCTGCCATCTTACCTATTTCTTTTAAATAACGGTTAAAGACTTGATTACATGGTGCTTTTGGTAGTTCATAATCATATTTAATCAAAATATTTTTCACAAGTGGGGCAATTGGAATAACTACCCCTTGGCCAGTCTTAACTGTTTTAATTTCAATAAAATTTTCCTTAATGTTTTCTTTCCTTATCCGTATAACATCAGAAAAACGGAGAGCAGTTAAACAGCTAATTATAAAATAGTCTCTAATTATATCATACAAAGTATTATTCGACAAGTCAAGATCAGCTAGTTTATTAATTTTTTCCATTGTTAGAAAAATCTTTTGTGTCTCTTCACTAGGTTTTTGAAACCCTTTACTTCTGAAAGCAAGATTGATATTTAAATTTCTTTCAGTTGCTTCATTCATAAAAACTTTAACTGTCTTGATATGTTTGCCTTCAGTATTGCGACTGACCCCTTTAGACTGCAAAAAACAGATGAATTGACTGCGCCATTCTAACGTGATGTCTTTATATTCAAAGTTTTTGACACCAAGTTTTTCTGCAAATTGTTGCATCTTTCTATAAGTACCCCAATATGTTTTTATAGTAGCCTCTTTTCTAATAGGTATACAATCTTTTATAAATTGTTCAATAAAAGGAAATAACTCAAGCTTCTGAATAGGAGATTCAGTAACTACTATTGGAATAATATTTAAAATTCCATTAACCTTTTCCTTTAGAATTGCAGCAGTTGGAATTATACCATTTATCTGAAAATTTCTAAATTCATATTTAAAAGTGTTGACCATTTTCTCGAGCCAAAAATTAAGACTACTATTTTTTTGTAAATGCTTATTTACAATTGCTCTTTGAGTAGAAAAGTTCCATTCCTCAGGTCGAATTTTTTCCCCCGTAGTCAATGTAAACCTTTCAACTCCTTCTAAACTTGTATACCTCACATCTAAATAAATGAGTGTAGGTTCACTTGATTTCTGATTTTTTAGGTAAAATCTTGGCTCTGGAATCATGATTGTATTTTTATATTAATTAATATTAATTTTATTATAATTAATTGATTTATAATTATTTATAGTTGTTATTATAGTTGAATACAACACTCTTACATTTTTTTTGAATTATTAAATTTTTTTCTGGGCTGGCCTATAAATCACAACAGCGCACTTTAGTGCGCTGCTAAAAACAATACAAAAACAAATAGAATCAATAACTTATTGACGGTTTTGGCGAGACCACAAACCCTCGCAGCGACAGTTGCGGGGGTTTTTAGATTGCGAGCGTTACGAGTTCACTCGTAAAAGCGAGCAGGCTAAAAACCCGCAGGGCAACCGTAGGTTGACGTGCGAAGGGTTTGAGTAAGTTCAATACGGGAAGAAGTCGGTCGAAGACCGACAATCTTGGCTTGCAAAGCAAGTGGACAATCTTGGCTTATAAAAGATTTAATAAATCATCTTGATCCTTTGGTCTATTAACTACCTTTTTTGTTTGTATTAAATCATTTTTATGGATCGTTCTAACTGATAGACCATCATCCTCAAACAAAACAGAATTTTCATATGCCATTTCAAAATCTAAGCCCTGAACTTGCACCATTAAATCAATTGCAACTGGAGGTGTCCCGAAAGTAAAGACATCCCAATTCGGATGTGAAAGAAAATTATCCAACGTCATATCAAAAACTGGCATCCCGAATTGATCAAAAGCTTTTTTGATATTTTGGTAATTTTCTACAGATCGTTCAACCCAAATATCCATATCACCTGTAGTTCTAGGATACCCATGAAGAATAACGGAGTATCCTCCAACTAAAATATACCTTACAGATTGAGAATTAAGAGCCGAAATAAAATCCCTAAAATCACTGTTAAAAATATTAGCCATGTTGTTGAATTGATCGTGCCGAAAATTTCAACTTGTCCATTTTGGGTGGGCTATTTAATGAATATTGATAGGCAATACTATTTAAATAATTAGCGACTTCTAAACGCTTCTTCCAATCTAGATTTCTATAATAATCAGCATGATTAGACGCTGATTCTGCGCTTTGTGCTTTAAACCTATTCCTATCTAATTTTAATTCAAGCATATTCAAATATACTAATTAATAAAACACATGATAGATTAAACAGAAACAACCTTTATATTAATTCAAAATTAAACGGGTATACTTTGAGGATTTGAAAAAATATTGTCTGGATCAAGTTGGCGTTTAATAGCTTTTAGCTTCTCAACTTTATCTCCAAAGTATGATTCGAGATGATTTTTTTGTCTGTTATCTATAAAGTTAACGTAAGCATTGGCAGAAGTAAATTTTTCCATTTCATCATGAAACTTGTCGAGCCACTGCAAATTTTCTTCTAAAACGCCATTGTCTGGAGCAAGCCATTCTAAATCAATAGAAGTTAGAAAAATTGCATTACGAAATGAAAAGGCAGTGGCTTCATTAGAAATTTCTCTGATTTTTCCACCCATTAAAAAGAATTTCCACATAGCATCAACAGAAGTGCCAGGCCAATTTTGGAGATTCTTGAAAATAACTTCTCGGCCTTCTTTCGAAATTTTTCTGAAACAAAAACGAGATCTTTCATGAGCATATTCTGGATTTCCATCCTCTGAAAGAAACTCTTGCGCATCCCAATAAGGTAACTCCTGAATGGATTCAAAGTAAGGAGCTGCAATTTTGTAAAGTGGCTTTAATATAGATTGGAGTTGAGTTTTATCCCCAGCCAGTTGTCCTAAAATTTCGATATACAATTCATTCCCAGCATCCATTTTTCGTGCGTTCACCATGAACTTCACACCTAACTCAGGAGGAGCATCAATGGCAATGTCTTGGAATAAATCAAATATTTGTTCCAGTGAAGTTTTCCATTGAATTTTAAATGAAGTTAATGTGGTAACAGGGAACATTTGCATTACAAATTCTGTATGAATGCCAAAGTTGCCTCCTCCTGCGCCTCTAACCGCCCAAAATACTTCAGGATTTTCTGTTGCACTTGCTGTAATCACTTCACCACTAGCCAATACGATTCTAGTAGACGCCAATTGATCACAGGTTAGCCCATATTTTCTCATATTAAATCCTATTCCTCCACCTAAAACAAGTCCGGCAACTCCTACGCCTTTGCATCTTCCATGTGTTAAGGAAACGGATGCAGCCCTTCCCTTTTTATACACTTCTTGGTTGTGCACACCTCCCTCTAAAGTTGCGAGATTTGTTTTAGTATCCAATGAAATTTTTGTCATTTGAGATAGATCAATGATTAAACCTGTAGTTCTGGAAAATCCTGCATACGAATGTCCTCCTGAACGAGGAACTACTGGCATGTTGTTTTTACGTGCCCACTTCACACATGCTATAACATCAGCTTCAGATTTACATAAAGCAATAGCTTGAGGAACAACCGATAAGTAAGCCAACGCATATTGGGTATTCAAACGGGTAAAGTCAATATCCTCCCTCATTATTAATACCCCCGACAAAGATTTAGAAAGATCTTCCCAGATTCCAGTTGCCCCCTTGGGATTAGGAACAGTACAACTTTGCATGAATGAAGCAAATGTGGGCGCTATACTTAAGCCGACAGCTGTTCTAAAACTATTAGATATAAAATTTCGTCTTGTGTTGTTCATTGATTAGATTTTAACTTATGTAATATAGAGGGTCAATATAATTTACATAGTTGGAAATTTCAATCATAGAATTATTGAATAGGATAAAGCAATTGGGGGAAACCAGAGTAACTTGATTAACGATAAATAAGCAACAAGCCGAAATTATATGAAATATTTTTTAATATAACCTCCTAGTTCGCTTGATGTATATAAACTTTTATGCTTTTCGTAATAGCAATAAAATCCGCTATTCTTTATCCATCAGAAAAAGCCCACCCTTTACCAACCAGGAAACGCCAAAAGCCAATAAGGCCATGGATTCCAGCCAAAATACAGGCTTGTATTGTTTTAACCAAGGCAAACTGTCCCGCACATTTGCATAAAGTGCCAAAACAACAATGCACACTAACATTATCACCCCACAAATACGATAGATTCTATTCCGCCTAATTTTTTGTTTGGTGATTACGACCCCCTTACTTTTAGTGAATAAAAACAATGAAATGGCCGACAATATCAAAAATAATGCAGCAGATAGAATATTATGAAGATTATTGCGAAGCTCATTCAATGGAAGATGAATAATTGCACACTTATCAGCGCTGGTTTCATTGGTCGGGAAAAATGCAACCCCTAATGCCAATATACCTGCCATAGTAGACAGCAAACTATCTGAACGATCCCCTGGATAGCCTTTATAAGAGATGAGAAACAAAGCCACTGCGCATAAAATACCTACCAGCAAATCCCCGGTAACAGTATAATAATAGTCGCTTACAGAGTCCTGAATGCAATGGCACCCACCAAACAAAGAATTACCTATCAGCATAGCTGCAGGCAACAACACACTCATCCATCCAATGGATTGTACTTGTGTTTTAATGGAAATCAATCGAGGGTCATTAAATTTCTTTTGCATTGGGTATATTTTGACACCTAAGCAATCAAGCCCAATTTCACTGTTCTAATACTGTATGCTATCATGAATATACAATGAATTCGGCAGAAGAAAAACTAGTAATATCATTTGAAGAAGGAGCTATCCAATCAATTTTCAACACCTACATTACTGATAATAAACAGAGATCTCTGTTAGAATCTCGTAAATGTATTTAGGGAGTCAATTCATTTAGCAAGTCCAATGACGATTTAGCAGATTTATATAAAAAAGCCGTCCTGTTAATCAGGACGGCTTTGAACTCTCAGTAACGCATACCAAAGAGATCGATTTTTAAAATCCCCTCATTTTAAAAATTATTTTGCAGACTTATCATATGTTAAAGTACTTATATAGTCAAAATTTAAAGTTACTTTCTTAGCACCATTTAAATCAGCTGCATTTATAATAGTACTGTTAATAGTAATCATGTTCGCACTTAAGTTGCTTGGATAATTGCGAATGCTGTTTAAGTTTTGAATGGATAAAGTGTTCGGCGAAACTGATTCTGTCATACTACTAAAGGTATTTTTAAATTTCCCATTCACTCCAGCTCCATTGTAACGGATAGATTGATTGGCATTTCGTGGATAATCAATTTTATAAATCTTACCATCTTCATTAATATAGGCTTTTAAAATAGGTGAAGTCAGCATCCAATCTTTCGCTAAAGGAATAAAACTTACATCCAAAGTGTCTCTTTTTTTAGGATACTGATGTGAAGCATCAAGAATAGAACTACCTATACCGCCATTATTAATACTAAAGTTACCAAGAGGCAAATTGGAAAGTCCAGCAATTGAATCATTCCCTTGTAATGGAGAAAATGAAATGAATCCGCCATTCACTGTTGTTAGTATAACCTGATTTCCTAAGCTATCTTTTGGCAAACGCAAGTAATAAGCACACATTTTAGTATTAATGGCAATATGAACAGCAATTCGAACATAATTACCGGTAGGTACTGTCCATTTTTGATAAGTAACCCCAACAGAATCAATTCTTGGTACTGCTGTCAAAGGATTTTCATCCGAGAAATAGTTTAAATATATTTTTTGATTCGCCTTAATACGTTCTGGCGTTACTACAGTCCAAGACGATCCGCTCTTTATATCAGGTAATCCAATAGAATAATTTCCTGAAGCATCGGTTACCGTAGAATACTGAATAGTTTGTTGCTGACCATTATAAAAATCTGTATTGGTAAAACTTACCAATTGACCCGACAAACCTTCCACTTCATTTACATTAGTTAAATCTAAATCAGCTACCATTCGTCCAGAAACCATGTCATTGGTATTGCCAGTATTCCATAAATTAACGTTCACATTTGCATCAATATCAACGCGCTTAACCATTGTTGTGGCAAATCCAGTTTTGCTTACATAAAATAAAGCGTTAGGATCTACAACTATTCCCACGAACTGAGCTACCCCATTCGCATCAGTTGTGGCAGTAAGAATAGTAGGACTGTTATATGGTAATACACGAACTGTAGCACCTGATACTGGAGAATTGGTAACAAAATCGTTAACAACAATATTATAGTTTTTACGCATGGCTGGACCAAATTGGGTAAGACTGTCTGTAAATACCGAGTAGGATCTATTAAGACTATCTTGATATTTATAAAGCGCCATCTGATTCTGTAAATCTTGAAGAGATTGTGCTAATTTATTTTTTGCCTGTAATGCTTCTAAGTCTGTCATCCCTTTATTAATTAATAATTGAATGGCAATTTTGGCACTATCTGACACTCTTTGAATTTGTAAATTTATTCCAGAAATCTGAAGCTCATATGAGTACTTTAGCTGAAGTAATTGTTGCTGTGCAGCAATTGCGTCTCTTTCATTGAAAGGATCTTTTTTACAAGATGAAATGCTAAACACGATACATGAAAGTGTTATAATAGCGAGGAAATGCTTTTTCATAGTTTATTTTAATTTATTTTATAGAAAACCGGTAACCAAGACTAATTTTTAATGCATTAGTTCTAATATTACCCTGGATACCAGGTGTATTTATATAGGAGTAACTAAAGTTGACAGGTGTTAATCCATTAGTAAAACCAAAATCAACTATAAGAGACTGTTTCTTAACTGGGAGTAATATTCTTGCACCTGCGCGTACACTAAACCAGTATGGTTCAAACTTGTCGGTGAATTGTCGGTTGGTTATAGTTGCAATTACACCAGGTCCACTGCTTTGTGGCAGCAAATCTCCCGTCTTTTCATACTTTTCCCATTCACTCAAATTAATAGACCAGACGGGATTTGCATAAATTT
>Ga0208492_1000350_pt1 | contig 41279 bp, 32 predicted proteins | sample Subbioar_CSW14AB_FD_184820 | JGI IMG/M metagenome (GOLD analysis project Ga0208492, IMG submission 184820) | Serpentinite rock and fluid subsurface biosphere microbial communities from McLaughlin Reserve, California, USA - CR12Mar_CSW14AB (SPAdes) | ecosystem: Environmental > Terrestrial > Deep... | reverse complement strand
AGGCTATCATATACCTGACTTTACTACTGACAATATTATTTATCATGCCCATTTACAGATGGGCCATAAAAATAATTTCGCGAGTCAGCCTAATCAAAATAACTAAATTTGTTACTGCTCTGATGCCTCTAAATAACTGGATTTTAACCTATGAACAGTTGGTCTATAGTCAAAGGTTAATTGTCTACGAGTCCAGAAATAGAGCAAATTTCCTTAATAAAATATCACATTTAACTTGACGCCTATTCGATAGCCATCGGGATCGCAGTGACGATACATGTGTTTTAGAAACTGAAAGTCTTGCGCTGAAAGCGCATAGTTTCAACTAACGATTGAGACCGATGAAAAAACAGGAGCAGGTTAAAAACAAACAGCGGCCTGTATCTATAGTACCTTTGAAGCAGAATGGGATTTCACTCTCCAAAAAATCTGAAACGCCTGGAAAATAATTTCAGGGATTCTCAGTGGTGGCAGCCTGTGCGAGCTCCGCATCGTCGGGCGCTTTTTCAAGATCCCTGTCCAGCGAATAAAGCGAAGCGGTATCCGCGTTTTCACCACCAGCGATCTTAATTTTATCGAGCAGGTCCTTGGCCAGGATCTCTTCTTCTGTTTGTTCTTTCACAAACCACTGCATAAAATTCCAGGTGGCCCAGTCTTCTTCCTCGTTGCTCATTTTTACGATCCTGTAGATTGTTTTGGTATTTTCAACTTCATGCATAAATATTTTTTCAAAACAGTTATTTATACTTTTTGGATTTTCGGGAGGCCCCGGGATCGCTGTTATTTTTACCTCTCCGCCCCGTTTTAAAATGTATTCAAGGATCTTCATCATGTGGTTGCGTTCTTCGTTCGCATGCCTGAAAAGAAAATTCGCGATCCCCGCGCAGCCCTGAGAATTGGACCAGGCAGCATAAGACAAATAAATTTGCGAGGCGTGCGCTTCTTTGGTCATTTGTTCATTCAATGCTGCCTCAAGTGTTTTAGAAAGCCTGTTCGTATTCATGGGCTGAGTTTTTAATTTGAATTCATTTTAAAAAGAACCTCAAATTTTAAGCCGGGGAGCCCTGTAAATAATTAAACAGTGGCAAATGAATAGTGATTAGCTGTATTTGAAATTTTTTAACATATATTTTCTCAAAACGGGGAAATTTTTCACCACTTCTTTTTTCGCAGAACAAAATTTATTTACTCTGTTTATACATACCTTTACGTAAACGAAATGTTATGTAAAAATTTACCAAAAAATTGTGATTAAAATCTGATTTTATATTTTATCGACATAAATTAATTATTCGTCGATAAAAAAGTATCGTTCATGACGGCTTTTGAACCTACGGTTGCTTTTTATTTATATTTGGACTAATTGAATCGCCTGTTTATTGCAGTTTAATTTCTAAACGCTCTATGATTAAACTTAAAAAAATAATCACCCATTTAGACGATAGTGTTTATAAAACCATTGAAACAACGCTGATAAAGAACAAGGCCGACAACTTTCTGTTCTTGTTGCAGACTTACAGAACCAGCGAGATCAAGGACATGGAGATTGCCAAAACACTGAACATTAACTCTAACTCGCTTTATGTTTTAAAATCCCGCCTGAATGACAAGATCCAGGAACATCTGTCGGGTGATATACATTCAAATAAAGAAGAAGTGCTCAAACAGCTCCACCAGATCCCTGAGATCTGTTTTGGCTCTTCCCGCGAAGTGGCGGCTACTTTTCTGCTAAAGCTTGAAAAGGATCTCCTGTTATATGATATGCATAACGAACTGCTTGTTGTGTATAGCGCTCTTAAAAAGATTCATCTGTATTCTGATAAGTATTTTCATTATTCACAACTTTATAATAAACACACGGCCTTTAATCTTTCGCTTGAAAAATGCGAAGAGATCCTTGGAAGTTTTAACCGGGTGCTGGCCCAATATAACTTTTCACGCTCTCCCAAATTATTTGACAGTCTCCTTTTTTTATCCAAGGAAGTTTCCGATCATTTTACCTTAAACCAGTCACGCCAGATCAAACTGATAAAAAGCATTGTAGAACTTGAACTTAGCGTACTTTTTAATAAAACGCTGAATAACGAGTTCAACGTTGGGGAAACACTCACGCAAACTGAGAAAATGCTGAACGACCTGCCCGATTCGTCTCTGCATAAAAAATGGATCAATGCCCTCAACTTTATTTCATTTGAATATTACAGGAAAACAGGTCAATTAAACCAGGCTACTGTTTATTTTGATAAACTCGACGCGATTAAAAACACCCTTCTCCTTTATACCAATGTTTGTCTTACTTCGAGGTTCCTGATTTCAAGGCTCTGCTTTTTGCAGGAACAAAACAGAATAGAGGAATTACTGGACGAAGACACCAACACTATTTTAATAGACAATGAAGATACCCATGCTGTTGTTTTGTTGGGTATTTACAATGCCATGCTGTCTTATTACAGGAAAAATTACAAAGAGGCCGCTTCAAAACTTAATGAGATCATTAACTCAAACAGCTTCAAGGATTATTTCCACATCAATACAGATGTTAAGCTGACCCTCGCGTTTATTTATATAACCATAAAAGAATACGACCTCGCTGACAGCCTTCTGAAGAATATTTACAGGAAAATAAAATCGGAAGAGATGAACAATTACACAAATGTGCTGGACCTTATAAAGATATTTAACGCTGATATTAAACAAAATGGCAAGGTAACCTCGAAACAAAAAGACGATTACATCTTGTTCCAGGCCAGGAATATAAATGAGAGCAAGCTGCTGAATCACCTGGAACATGAACTTAAAAAGAAATACAGTTAACTTAAAATTCTGTAAGAGAAATGAAAATAAAGGAACCAAAGTGCAGATATACAAATGTGATGCTTATCGACGATAGTGAGCTTGACAATTTTATTAACGAAAAGACGCTCGAGGCGAACCATTTTGCTAAAAAAGTTTACGTTCATACCAGCGCAAAAAGCGCGCTTGAATTTTTGAATAACCTGGTAACAATGGGTAACGAATATTCAGATGTATATCCCCACGTTATTTTTATAGATATCAACATGCCTATGATGGACGGGTTCCAGTTTATCGAACATTACAAAAAAAACTCAGAAGCCCCCTTGCATAAACCAAAGCTTGTGATCTTAACTTCATCTGTTTACAACGAAGACAGGCAAAAGGCGAATGAAATTTCTCCTGATATCATCTTCCTGAACAAACCTCTTACAAAAGCAATGCTGGATACTATCTGATCGAAGGCGTCATTTTTTCAGGCTAAGTTAAATCAACGTAAATACTTTTAAACAATCTGTTAAAAAATCCTAGATATCCTTCATTTTTTACCTCCATATTCCAAACTATTTTAGACATTTAAACTAGTGTAAGTTAACCCTAAATTGTCATCTGAGCCTGACAAGGTTTTCTGTCACTCGGCGCGACCTTTTTCAGGGTCTTGCGCAAGAATAAGATCAACCTAACACTAGTTTTATTGCTGATTCAGAAGCCATATAAATATATGTAACCGCTTTATGACAAGCCAACCGAGGATATGAACAGCCCAATAAAAATACTCCATCTTGAAGGTACAAGCACCGATGCCGGTATGATCAGGGAATCCATCCGAAAAGGTAATTTTCAGCATGAATATCTTTGGGTACGGAATTCGTTTGACTTTGAAAGAGAACTCGAAAGTTTTTGTCCGCATGTGATCCTTTCAGACCCCGGCTTACTTTTCCTTACCGCGAAAAAAAGCGGCTTCCCCTCCGCTACTCCGGGTTTGTTTATCCCCCTTATCCTGATCAGTGATTCGTACTCGGAAAAACTCGCAGCTGAATTAACTAAAAGCGGAGCTTCAGATTATTTTTTTAAAGACCGCTTGCAAAGGCTCCCTCTTGCGATCTTAAATGCCGTAAACAAACATAAAGCAGAAAAAGAATTGCGTGAGCACCACGCCGAAGTCATCGGAAATGAAAAAAAATTCCGCGCCCTTATTGAAAACATATCCGATGCCATACTTTTACTGGATATAAACGCCAGGATTATCTACCAAAGCCCTTCAGCCGAAAGGATCTCCGGCTTTATGGCCGCCGATGCAGTTGGGAAACAGATCTCTGAATTTATTCATCCAGCCGACCTTGCGGCCGGTACCAGTTATCTGAAACAGGTGATCCTGCAGCCAGGGATCTCCTTACAGAACTCTTACCGCATCCGGCAAAAAAAAGGCTCCTTTATCTGGGTGGAAGGCAGCTTCACGAATTTTCTTCACGATGAGAATATTGGCGCCATTACTGTAAACTACAGGGATATTACAGAACGCAAATCCGCTGAAGACCTTCTTCAAAAATCTGAAGCCAACCTGAGAACGATTTTTGACAATACCAACGTTTCTTATGTCCTATCCGATAAAGACTTCAAAATAATTTCATTTAACGCCACAGCTGTCAGTACTTATCATAACGAATTTAAAATTGAAATAAAGGAAGGTGATAACCTGCTGAATTTATTGCCTGAAGAACGTAAGGCTCAATCGCGTGAGCGTTTTGAAAGGACACTCGACGGTGAAAAGGTGAATTATGAGCTGAGCATGCTCCAGCCCGATGGCAGTAGTACCTGGTACAACGTTAACATGTTCTCTGTAAGAGATGATATCAATAACCTGCTGGGCTTTATTATTTCCAGCGAAAATATAACCCACCGTAAAAACATAGAACTGGAAAGGAGCAAGATGCTCTCAGATATTGTAAGGCACAATAAAGACCTGGAACAGTTTGCCTACATTATTTCGCATAATCTGCGCTCGCCCGTTGCCAACATTCTGGGACTTTCTGCCCTGCTCGAAAGCTCACCTGATATGGACAAAATGTCTTTTGAAAAGTGCATGAGCGGCCTCACAGCGTCGGTAAAAAAGCTTGATGAAGTGATTGTGGATATCAACCATATCCTTCAAACGAGGCGCGAGATCAATGAGAAAAAAGAGCATGTAAGTTTTTCAGAGCTCATCAACGATATTAAAACAAGTATCAGCAGCCAGATAGAAAAAGAAAATATAACGATCAATACTAACTTTACGATAAATAAATTTTTTACGCTGAAAAGTTATTTGTACAGCATCTTTTTCAACCTTATTTATAACAGCATCAAGTACCGCAATCCCAATACTCCCGCTATAATTAATGTTCAGAGTAAAAAAATAAATAACAGGTTCATAATTGAATTCAGGGATAATGGCCTGGGAATAGACCTGGAGGCTCACAAGCATACCATCTTCGGCTTGTATAAAAAATTCCATAAACATATCGAGGGGAAAGGCATGGGCCTGTATATGGTGAGAACCCAGGTGGAGATCCTGGGAGGAAAGATCAGTGTAGCCAGCGAGGTAAATAAAGGCACCACCTTTACACTTGAATTTGAAGAATAAGCCATTTTTCACCGGATTTTTTGTTTTCAGCCCTTGTTAAACGGGAATTTAGCCTGAGATGTAAGAAAATACCGAGCTTTGCATACTTTAATCCTGCAGCACTTATTAAATTTGGTCCAATAACCACTCCTGTGGACCGGATACGTTATTTTTATGAAACAATGAACGGAAAAGAGGAAATAAATATAACGGGGCAAAGAAGCCCTTTTCATGAAGAACTCGAGCAAAAACTTGCACTGCTGATCATTAACACCGAGGAGCCTTTTGTTTTGGTGGACCCAGAGTTGAACATAGTTACCTTCAACCAGCAGTTTGAGCAAAACTATTTTAACTATTTTGGCATCAAAATAGTTAAAGGGATTTCCATTTTAAATTTTGCACAACAATCCACTGTAACGGCATTACGTGGAATTTATAAAAACGCCTTAAAAGGAATAAGTCACCAATCGGAGCTAAAAGTTGACGCAGCGGACAGCTCACCACACATTTTTCTGCTTAAATACAAACCTGCTTTTGATGAAACAGGCCAGATAGTTGGGGTTTTTGTCTCCTCAACCGAAATCACTGAAATCAAAAAATCACAGGAATTACTTATTGCCAGCGAAAACCGTTTTCGTTCGCTTATTAATAATGCCAACGACATGATTTTACTCACCGATAAAGAGGGGAAGGTTAGTTATGTAAGTCCGGCGCTCGAAAGGATAACAGGTTACAGTTTTGCGGAGCTTTGTGATAGATCCATATTTTCTATCATGCACCCGGACCAGGTTGGAACATCGCGGAAGGTGTTAGAGAAGATCCTTAATAATCCCGGTGTTGTAGTTCCAAAACTCAATCAATTTCATCATAAGAAGGGACATTACGTTTGGGTGGAAGGCACCGTAACAAATTTGCTGCACGATCCGGCGGTAGGCGCAATTGTCGCCAATTACCATGACATAACACACCGTAAGGAAGCTGAAGAAAGACTCAGGCGAAACGAAGAAAGATTGAAAGTGATTATTGACAACGAGCCTGAGTGCGTTAAAATAGTAGATCTTTCGGGAACCCTGCTGGAGATGAATGAAGCGGGAGTTAAAATGCTGGAAGCAGATTCGCAGGAGCAACTTATCGGACAGCCAATACTGAAACTTATTCATCCTGAGGACAGAGATCTATACCATGGGCTTCATGAAAAATGCTGTATAGGGGAAAGAGGCACTGCAAGCTTCAGGGTTTGCAGCATTAAAAAAAATACCATGTGGATGGAAACGCATTCGGTTCCTCTGCGCAACAGCAACGGAGATATCTATGCAGTATTAAGCGTTACCAGGGATGTAACCGAAAAGAAAAACGCGCAGGAACTTCTTGAAAAAAACGAAAAGCGTTACCGCGCCCTCGTTGAAAACGCGGGCGATGCCATTGCCATTGTGAGACCTGATGGAAGATCGAATTATGTTTCACCTTCTGTTAAAAAAATCATGGGTTATACAGAAGAAGAGGCGCTGGAGCTAAATATGTTTGACGTAATTCATCCGGACGATATTGCGGGAGTGAGAACCTTGTTAAAAAAGGCTCTTGAAAATCCACGCGTTACCATAAAGGGTCATACAGGCAGGGTCATGCATAAAGATGGCACCTGGCGCTGGTGCGAATCGGTAATAACTAACCTGCTTGACGATCCGCATATTAATGGCATTGTAACCAATTTCAGAGACGTTACAGAAAAAATACTGGCCGAAAAGGAAAAAGAATTTGATCATAGCAATTTACACGCGCTTATAAACAATACCAACGACCTGATCTGGAGTATTTCTATTGACGGCAAACTGATCAGCTCTAACCGCGCGTTTGATGAAATGGTAAAATACATGTCTGGAAATGAGGTTGTAAAGGGTGGCGATGCTCCTAAAGCAGGATTCCCCGAGGAACAACTTAAAAAATGGGAGGCTTTATACGCACGCGCATTTGCCGGAGAAGAATTTACCATTATTGAATATACCAATTTTCAGGAAGAATACTGGTCTGAAATTTCGTTTTACCCGATCAAACAGGGAGATAAAATTATTGGAATCGCTTGTTATTCAAGAAATATTACAGAGAGAAAACACTTCGAGAGAAAACTAGAGGAAAACACAGCGGAGGTCCTTGCCATTAAAAAGGAACTGGAATATAATACCTCCCGGCTCAAACAGGCACAGGGTGTTGCTCACGTTGGAAACTGGGAGATGAGTTTTGAAACTAACACTTCCAAATGGTCAGATGAAGCCTACAGGATCTATGGTCTTGAACCGGCAGATCATAAGCTGACACCGGAAGACTGGAAAACATTTATTCACCCCGAAGATCTTGGTGGTTTTTTACAGGAGATGCAACGCGCTCGTGAAACATTAAGCGACTCCAGGTTTTTACACCGCATTGTCAGGAGAGATGGATCGGTTCGGCACATTATTTCACAAAGCAGGTTCGATTTTAATGAGGCCGGTGTTCCAATTGGGATGTATGGAACAACACATGATGTTACAGACCAGGTGGAGGCGGAAGAAAATCTCAAGAAAAGCCACGAGTTGTTACAAAAACTCACGGATAAGGTTCCGGTTCCGGTATACCAGTTTGAAATGGACCTGGAAGGAAGGATGGCCTTTCCGTTTATAAGCAAAGCGATTACGCAGCTGGTACCTGACGCTGATATTGAGTCTTTACGGTCCGACGCCATGCCAATCTTTAAAGCTGTTCACCCGGAAGATATTTCTATGTTGTTTGCTTCCATACAGGAATCAAAAAACACCCTCAACGACTGGAGCATTGAATTCAGGATGCAACCAAAAAATGATATTATTCGCTGGCTTTATGGGTTTTCAAAACCGGAATTAAAAGAAAACGGCGTGGTTGTATGGTATGGTTACCTGAAGGACATCACCGAACGAAAACTGGCTGAAGAACAGATCAGGATGGCAAAAGAACGGTATGATCTTCTTACTAAAGCAACAAACGATGCTATTTGGGACTGGGATATTACCACTGGTAAATTATACTGGGGAGAAGGCTTTCGCACCCTGTTCGGCTACAACCATAAAAACGGAAATATTCATCTTAATTCATGGACGGATCATATTCACCGCGACGACAAGGAAAGAGTGCTTGAGAATATGCAAAAGACCATTTATTCCGAAAAGGAAGTTCAATGGCAGGACGAATACCGCTATATCAAATCTGACGGATCTTTTACCGATGTGCTGGATCGCGGATACATTATAAGAAATAGCGAGGGGGCTCCAATTCGTATGATAGGCGCCATGGAGGACATTAGCCTGAGAAAACTGGCTGCCGAAGAAATACGTGTTGCCAAAGAGCGTTATGATCTGGTAACAAAAGCAACCAATGATTCCATTTATGACTGGGATCTTGTAAATAATAAGATCGTCCGTACCGGCGACGGCTTAACAATTTTTTTCGGGTATTCCGATCAGGATGTTTCTGATGATCCTGATTTCTGGCGGAATAAAATGCACCCGGAGGAAGTGGAAGAATGTTATAACAAGCTCAACGCCTACCTGGAAGACCCGACTAAAAACTTATGCGATATGGAATACCGGTTCAGGAGAGCGGATAACACTTACGCGTTTGTTTACGATAAAGGTTATATAGTGAGAAATGCCGGAGGAAAGGCTGTCCGGCTGCTCGGGGCAACCCGTGACATTTCTGACCGCAAAGAAAAAGAGTTGCTGCTTAAAGAACTAAATGAACAACTGGAAAAAAGGGCCGAAGAACTGGCCGTTTCAAATTCTGAGCTCGAGCAATTTGCCTACATAGCCTCTCACGACTTGCAGGAGCCATTGCGCATGGTGACCAGTTTTCTTACTCAGCTTGAAAATAAATATAAGAACCAGCTGGACGATAAAGCAAAACAATACATTTATTTTGCAACTGACGGAGCAATCAGGATGAGGAGGCTTATTCTTGACCTTCTTGAATACTCCAGGGTTGGGCGGCATCCGAATATAAAAGCCGAGGTTGATGCCAACGAACTCGTATACGAGGCGGTAAGACTTAACAAATCAGCAATTGATGAAAGCAAAGCGGTTATAAACTGCAAAAACTTACCTATCATTAACGGAAGTAAAACGACTCTTATACAGGTGTTTCAAAACCTTATAAGCAATGCGATCAAATATTATACCGCAGGCGAGCGCCCCATCATCAATATTGCGGCAAGTGAGACACCTTCGCATTGGAAATTTGAAGTTTCAGATAATGGTATAGGGATCGAAGAAAGGTATTTCGAAAAAATATTTATCGTTTTCCAGCGCCTGCATAGTAAAGATGAATTTTCGGGAACTGGAATCGGCCTTGCCATTTGCCGGAAAATTGTAGAAAACCACCAGGGCACTATTTGGGTAGAATCGGAATACGGTAAAGGCAGCACCTTTCTTTTTACAATTGCAAAACCAGATCACTGAATTTCAGTTTTCAGAATATTATGAAATACGGAATTAATAAACTCGCGGATAATTATACAAAAAGGATCATCCTTAACTGTGTTGGAGATGACGGCGAGGACAGAGGACTAGCCTACTGGCAGAACAGGCTTTTTGCCTCCATCATGATCTATTTATTACCCCTGAGCCTTCTGGCAATTATCCCGGGAATCATTATGTCAATTTTAGGCGGTGCTATTTTTCTTGCGGTATTTGATTCCCTCATTATATTTTTGTTAGCTTTTATTACTTTTAATAGTACCTTGTCCGTTACAATACGCAAAAGCATCTTTATATTTGTTATTTATATGAGTGCCGTTATCCTCCTTTATTTCCTGGGTTCATATGGTCCGGGATTACTCTATCTTATGTCCGTCACGGTATTCTCCGCTCTGATCTTTAAAAAAAGCATTGCCTACCTGTCAGTTGCAATAAATATCCTGATCTGTTTTTTTTTCGGAATAGCGATTTATTTTAATAAGTTAAGCGCCCCAATCCTCACCCAGCATTCCATCGGATCCTGGGTGGCCGTAACATCCAATTTAATTCTGTTAAGCCTGATCATTACAGCCTTGCTGCCCACCATTCTTAAAGGCCTTCAAAGAACGATCGAAGAGGATGAAAGGCTCAGGATGCTGCTTCACATGGAGCAACGTAAACTCGAAAAGACGCTGAGCACTGTTAATATCAAGAACAAGGAGCTTGAAGAGTTTGCTTATATGACGTCTCATGATCTCCAGGAGCCTCTGAGAGCTGTGGGCGGATTCTTACGCCGGCTCGAAAAAAACCATAAGAGCCAGCTGGATGATCAGGCGCAGCATTATGTTTACATGGCAAAGGATGGCGCCGAACGGATGAAAAAAACGATCGCCGATCTTCTTGAATATTCTATCACCGGAAAAAAAACGAACACCATTGAGCCTATCAACACAAATGCGGTACTCGAAGGATATGTGAAACAAAACCAGGAACTGCTTACAGAAAAAAATGCGGGGCTGTTATGGAATGATCTACCAGTGATTGAAGCTGACAGGACATCTATTGGTCAATTGTTTCAGAATCTCATCAGCAACGCGCTAAAATATCAGAAGAAAGGTGAGAAACCCGCCATTTTTATTACACACCAGGAAACAAAAAAATACTGGCAGTTTGCATTTTCGGATAATGGCATCGGCATCCGGAAAAGTGATCTGGATAAGGTTTTTATTGTATTCAGAAGACTGCACGATAAAAGTGAATATCCGGGTTCAGGTATTGGTCTTGCTATTTGCAAAAAAATTGTCGAAAATCACAAAGGCCAGATATGGGTGGAATCGGAGCCAGGAAAAGGCAGTACTTTTTATTTTACTATTTCTAAGAATCTAAACTAATAAACGCCTGGCATGAATGTTGTAAATGTATTACTGGTGGAAGACAACGAAGGAGACATTGTGCTTACAACAGAAGCCCTTAACCAGGGCAGGATAAAAAGCAACGTTTCAATAGTGAAAGATGGCTGGGAAGCTGTTCTGTTCCTGGATAAAAAAGAAAAATATGCTCTTGAAAAAACTCCCGATATTATCCTGCTTGATGTGAACCTTCCAAAAATGAACGGTCACGAGGTTGTAAAATATATTAAAACCAATCCGGCTCTTAAACATATTCCGGTGATCATTTTCACTACATCCGCTTCCGCTAATGATATTCTCGAATCGTATGCCAATCATGCCAATTGTTTTATTACAAAGCCTGTAGACGTGGCTGAATTTCAGGCAGCCATAGCATCCCTGGAGCATTTCTGGATCTCAGTTGTACAATTACCTAACAGAATAAATAACTAAGATATGCCTATCTCATCCGAAAGTTTAAGAGTTTTAGTTATTGAAGATAATCTCGGTGATTTTATAATTATAGAAGATTTCATAAAGGAAGAAATTAAATGCCCTCATATAGAACACGCCAAAACTTTTGCCGCAGCTAAAAAAACAATAGAGGCGGGAAATACCTTTGACATTATTTTGCTTGATCTTACTTTACCCGACGGCAACGGTGAGGAACTCGTAACCGAAGCCCTCAAGCTTGCCGGAAACATACCCCTGATCGTGCTTACCGGCTATGTCAATAAAGGTTTTAGCATTAAGACGCTCGGATTAGGGGTTTCAGATTATCTGCTAAAGGACGACCTCAACACTTCTTACCTGTTTAAGAGCATTGCTTATAGCATAGAGCGGAAAAAGATCCATACTGAACTAAAAAGTTCGGAAGAAAAATACCGCAGCCTTTTTAAATCCAGCCCGATCCCCATGTGGGTGTACGACCCTGATACATTGTATTTTTTAGATGTAAACGCCGCGGCCTGCAGGATTTATGGCTATTCTGTAGAAGAATTTCTTCTTATGACCATATTGGACATAAGACCATCGCACGATTATGCAAAAGTGGAGGAAATTGTAAGGTTAAATAAAGGCACTGAAAATTATTTTGAAGGTGTTTTTGTGCATTACAAAAAAAACAGGGAAATCATCCATGTAAACATTCAGAGTAATACCATAAATTTCTCGGGGAAACGCGCACGGCTTGTTGTATCAAACGACGTTACTGAAAAAATTAAAGCTGAAAATGCACTGAAACGCAGTGAACAGCGTTTTAAATCGCTGGTGCAGGAGGGCTCGGATCTTATCTGTATTCTTGATACGGAAGGAAATTACAAATATGTAAGCCCTACTTCTGTATCTGTGTTAGGTATGGTTCCTGAAGAATTCATAAATAAAAATGTTTTTAGCTACATTCATGAGCAGGACAGAAAAAGAATAACCGACCTGCTTGCGCTTTCCGCCACTGAAAAAAGAATTCACATTGAGCCATATCGTTTTATAACTTCAAAAGGTAGTTATCGCTGGATTGAAACGATTGTAACCAACCTTATGGACGATAATTCCATTAACGGACTGGTAGCCAATTCGAGAGACGTTTCGGACCGTTATACTTACGAGGAAAAAATAAGAAAACAGGATTCATTATTCAGGGCCATTATTGAGAAGGGGTCTGATATGAAAACCCTTATCACCCCGGAAGGGAAAATTATTTTTGGGACCCCCTCCATTACCCGCATATTGGGTTACACACAGGAAGAATATACCGGGTCAAATGAACGTGATCTTGTTCATCCTGAAGACATAGAAGACCTGTTCAAAAGAATAAACCTGAGTATTTCAGGACAGGAACCTTTCGGTAATATGCAGTTAAGAGTCCGCACCAAATGGGGAGAATATCTCTGGTGCGAAAAGACCATTACAAATTTATTGAATGATCCCGATGTAAATGCAATTGTTTGTCACTTTTGGGACATTACGGAAAAGAAAAAAACCGAATTGCTGATTAAAGAAAGCAATGACCGGTATGACCTTGTTTCAAAAGCAACCAGCGACGCTATCTGGGATTATAAGTTCAATTTAAACAAAACCTATATTGCCGGAACGGGATACAAACAACTTTTGGGCTACGATATCGTAAATGACTATACAGAAGAAAATTTCTGGGAAGACAGGCTTCACCCTGAAGATAAAGAAAATGTGCTTTTAAAGCTTAGAAATTTTATTAAAGACACTACACAGTTACAGTGCCAGTATGAATACCGGTTCAGAAAGGCAGACGGAACATATGCCTACGTGAACGACAGGCTTTTTATAATCCGTGAAAACGACATTCCAGTCAGGATTATCGGAGCGATAAATGATATTACCCGTCGCAAGGAAGAAGAACAGCATCTGAAACTACTGGAATCAATTATTACGAACGCCAACGACGCCGTTATGATCATAGAAGCGAAACCCATAGCCAAACCGGGACCGAAGATCGTGTATGTGAATGAGGCCCTTGTTAAAATGTCGGGCTATAGTAAAGAGGAAATTATCGGTAAATCCCCCCATATGTTCCAGGGGCCAAAATCCGATCGTGACGAACTAAACAAATTAAAGAAGGCGATAGAAGAGCACATGCCTTATAGTGCCGAAATAATTAATTATACAAAAAACGGACGGCTGTATTGGGTTGACATGGATCTTGCCCCGGTTACCGATAACTCGGGAAAAGTTTCACATCTTATTGCGATCGAAAGAGATATTACCAGCCGTAAGATACAGGAGCAGGAAAGAGAAAAGCTCATTTTTGAGCTGATCCAGAACAACAAGGATCTGCGGCAGTTTTCCTACATTACATCACACAACCTGAGAGGACCGATTGCCAATCTGCTGGGCCTTACTAACCTGCTGGACAATTACAAACCTGAAAACCCTACCCTTGCGAAAATACTTGAAGGCATTAAGAAAGCCTCCCTGAATTTTGATGAAACAATTAAAGATCTATCAACAGTGCTCGACATAAAAGACCGTCCGTCTATTCCCAGAGAGGAGATCCAATTTAATGTCGTTCAGAAAAGAGTACTTGAACAATGCAAGGCAATGATCGCTGAAACCGAGGCCACTATTCAGGTCGATTTTTCAAAAGCTCCATCTATAATTTTCAATAAAGCCTATCTTGAAAGCATCCTGCTGAACTTACTTACCAATGCAATTAAATACCGTACCAAAACGGTCGCCGTACGCATTAGCGTCACAAGCGAGGACATGGGAAATGAGATTCTCCTCAAATTTAAAGATAACGGACGGGGTATAGACCTCGACCTTAACAGAGACCGGGTTTTTGGGCTCTACCAACGGTTCCACCTGAATACCGAAGGAAAAGGCATGGGACTCTTTCTTATTAAATCACAAATGGAAGCTCTTAACGGCAGCATTGAAATAGAAAGTAACCTGAATGAAGGCACTTTATTTACACTGCATTTCAAAAAATTTCATACAACACACCCGGAAACAGACAAAAAGAATTGATCTGAATGCGGATGCTTCCGCTTTTTATTCCTGAAGGTTCCGTTTACATGTAAAAATCGGCTTAACGATCCACCGTAATTCCCTCATTCCTCTAATTTAACCTTTTGTTTGGTTAAGCTACGTCCATGGTCTGTACCCCCAATAAACAATGGGTTTCTGATCCTTTTCAAAAAAAGGTATGCCCCCACAATTTGCAAAATAATCTTACATATGAAATATGCCTAACCCAAACGATTATATAAACTTTAATAACCACCCTATCTTTGATTCAGATTAAAACACTAAAACAAAGTATCATGAAAACAACAAACTCAAACACTCTGGAATTAGATCAGGAATTAAAAGAGTTGTCTAAAACCGAATTGTTGGCTATTAAAGCGACCATTGTCATTTTCGGTGCAGTTTTAAATATCTGCTGCATTGAGCTTATTTTCTAAAACTTTTAAAACAATAAAAATGACAACTACATTAATAAAAACAAATAACCCGTCTTCGAGGATGCACCGTATCACCGGGATGGAATCACTGAGCTTTAAAATGGTAAGTATCCTTTTTATTGTGATCCTGAATATAACATATCTGTCTTCACAGACATCTGATCCGAATGGAAAAACCGAAGCCTTTACCTATGTTGCCGTGAATTCACTTCAAGTATCAAAACCGGCAGTTATGGTTTCCAGGGCAAAAGTTTATACCGTTTATATTGCGAGAACCTTTCCTACACTTCAATGCAATTCAAACCAGAAATTGATCGCGATGATTGATTCGGAAACGCTGGATTACAACGAATTATTTTCCGAATCACTCAGCAGTCATAATGTCACTTTCGTAAAAAGCACATCGTTTGAGCCAAACAGATCCACAAAAAAACATTCCAAAACTAAAGTTGCACCCAAATTAAATTTATAACATTAAAAACAAAAACCATGAAAAAGTCACTACTTAACCTCGGTATTATTATCTGCCTCGGCCTCTTTAATTTCACCGCCCAGGCAAAAGGTGGAAAATTGAAACTGGATTCTCTTTCCTGCCTGCAAATTGAAGGAAGGATCAACAATGCAGATGACAGCGGTGGAGAATGTGTTGTCGAAATTATCGGTCTGAATGACAGAATAGATACCATTAGGTTAAAAGAAGGAAAAACAAAATTCAAGTACGTGCTGAATAAAGACTCTTATTACGCAATAAGAATTTCAAAAGCCGGGTATTTAAGCAAGTTGCTTTGTGTAAACACAGAGATCCTGACGGAAACCGATGGTATATTTGTGTTTGAATTTGAAACCACTCTTATCCGCGAAGCAGCAGTAAAAACCCTGAATAAGGACATACTTGATTTTCCGGTTGCCATCATACATTTTGATTACGAAAAAGACAGCTTCTCTTATAACAAAGAATACTCGGCTTATATTAAAAAGGAACTGCACACTGTAAAACCGGAACAGGTAAAACCGGCGAAAAAACAAACACTTGCACCTTTGTCCGTGTATGCTTCAAAATCATAGCTGAAAGGGAAATACAGGAGCATTCATATCTTCCATCCCTTTTTAATAGTGTATATTTGCATCCTCCCGGGGATGCTTTTTTATTGCGGGATACTAAATCCTTATAAGAGATGAATACGTCACAGATCCTTTCCAATTTCAATATCACAGAATTGAACGAAATGCAGAAAGCAACACTTGAAGTCGTTTCAACGGCAAAAGATGTTGTGCTTATTTCTCCTACAGGATCGGGAAAAACACTTGCCTTCCTTTTACCTTTTAGTGATCTGCTTGATAAAGAAAAAGAGGGGGTGCAGGCACTCATCATTGTTCCCACACGCGAGCTGGCGCAGCAAATAGAACAAGTGTTTAAACAAATGGGGACCGGCTTCAAAATTTCCTGCTGCTATGGCGGGCACCCGGTTCATATAGAGCGCAATAATTTGCTTGAGCCGCCGGCAATGCTGGTAGGGACTCCCGGACGCATTGCCCATCATCTCAGAAAAAAAAACGTGTCTCTCACAAAAGCCTGCTACCTGGTTCTGGATGAATTCGATAAATCACTTGAATCTGGTTTCCAGGAGGAAATGTCTTTTATTATCAAACACATCCCGCACCTTAAGAAGAGGATCCTTACTTCCGCGACACCAATCGCTGAAATTCCTTCATTTGTCGGGATCAAAGAACCTAAGGAACTCGATTTTACAAAAGAGGACAAGCCGGGAAACGGAGTCCTGCATTATAAAGTTGTGCACGCGCGCGATGATGACAAACTAAATTCATTACTCTTATTACTTGGTAAAATAAATTCCCGATCTACCATTGTTTTTTGCAACCACCGTGATGCCGTAAACAGGATCTCTGAAGAGCTCAGCAAATTAAAAGTAGCCCATGGTTTTTATCATGGGGGGCTCGAACAAATTGACCGCGAAAAGACCCTGATCAAATTAAGGAATGGAAGCGTGAACCTGCTGATCTCAACCGACCTCGCTGCCAGGGGGCTTGATATTCCTGAAATTGAGGCGGTGATCCACTTTCAGTTACCGCTTACTGAAGACGCAATGATCCATCGTAATGGAAGAACCGCCAGGATGAACGCGAGTGGCACTGTTTATTTTATCCTTGAAGGAGAAGATTATCTTCCGCCATTTCTGAAAATTATCCCGGAAGAAGAAACGCTTCCGAAAAAAATAAGTGTGCCTGAACCCAGCCAGTGGAAAACGCTTTACATTTCTGCCGGAAAAAAAGACAAAATAAATAAAATGGACATTGTAGGCATGCTTCTTCAAAAAGGCGGATTAAAAAAAGAAGAGTTGGGTAAGATAGAAGTTCTCGACCACTCCTCTTATGCAGCCGTTAAAAGTGACAAGATCGTTAAGACCTTAAACCTTATACGGGATGAACGCATCAAAAATAAAAAGGTAAAAATGGAAATTTCTACCTGACCGGGGAGAATTTACACGATCCTTACTTTTTTTCGCGGGGACTAAAAAAGCTCTGTTTTACTACATTTTTAGCTTTGTCAAAGCCCGATTTTCAGTATTTTTACTGGAATTTAAAAACTGGTACCACCGCGTAAAATGGCGCACTAATGGACACGGCCGAAAAGAAAAAATTTGAATTTAGAGACGTCGATCCTGAAGGATTCGAGATTTTAGACGTCATTTCGTCGGCAACGCGTTTTAACCGGTGGTTGTATGAAGCTGTTTCTCCTTTTTGTAACGGTGAGATCCTGGAAATAGGAAGTGGCGTCGGTAACATCTCCGAGTTCTTTATTTCAGACAGAAAAAACATTCACCTCTCTGATATCCGGGCAAACTACAGAAACATTCTCGGACAAAAATTCGAAACGCATGCGTCGAAAATTCTGGACCTTGACATTGTACATCCCAATTTTAACGTGATCTATTCATCGCTCCTTTCCTCTTTCGACAGTGTTTTTGCCCTCAATGTGGTAGAACATATTAAGGATGACAACCTCGCCATTAAAAACATGCATAGACTCCTGAAGCCGGGAGGACAAATGACAATCCTGGTCCCTGCTTACCAGGCGCTTTACAATGACATAGATCTTTCGCTCGAACATTTCAGGCGCTATAACAAAAGATCATTGCGCGCGCTTATGAGTAAACACGCTCCTGTAAAAAAAACTTTTTATTTTAATGCTACCGGCATCCTGGCCTGGTGGATCAGCGGAAGGATCCTGAGGCACAAAACGATCCCGGCCGGGGAAATGAAACTTTACAATACTTTTGTGCCGGTATTTAAGATCATAGATAAACTGGTGATGAAGCGAATTGGACTATCTGTGGTTTGTGTGATTAAAAAGCCGATTCTATAATCAGCCACAAATTGCTCAGATCATTGAATTAGTTTTCACCCCCGTCTTAAATCTGTGGTATCTGCGAAATCTGTGGCTTTTCAGTTGGATAAAACCCTTCGGCTTCGCATCTGCGAAATCTATGCAATTCGCGTCAAACCAGACCTATTGTCCTTTCTTGATCCGCTCCAGCAAAAACTCCAGGCCATTCAATTTAATTTCGTAAAGCGTTGAAAGCAGCATTCCCGTTTTACCAGGAGGGAATCCGCCCTTTCGCACAAACCACTCCAGGTAACTTATGGGCAAGCGGTAATACAATGTTCCCTTATATTTGCCGAAGGGAATGGTAGTATTTACAAGGTCTAATAGGATCTGCGGATTAAAGCCCTCCATGAACTAACTACTTATTTTTTCAAGATCAGCCGAATAATCGCCCTGAATATCTTCGTGCAATGTGCTTATCCATGTATGTATCTTCTTAAGCTGCTGCTCATACATGTTTACCAGTAACTGGTTTTTTTGGATCGGGATTCCTGACTCTTTGACTTTTATACAAAAATAGATGTGCAGTTCGGCAGCTATGGCTTTATCCCCAATGTATTTGCAGTATTTTGTAATGATCCTTAACAATTTACGCAGGCTTTTTTTAACGTAGTATAAATTCGGCTGGCCCCGCAATTCCAAAAAATGACCGTCGATCTCAGTCTTGATTTCAGTTACAAATCCGGCATTGTCATGCGATTTAAACAAGAGGTAATCCAAAAACTCCTTGTTATCTTTTTTATATTTGGCAAGTGCTACGCATAGTTCACTAAGCCGCTGCGCGGGCAGTTCTGCCAGTTCTTTTTTTAATTCATGCAAACTCGACGCCTTCATCTTTTTACTTTAACCCTTCTGCCAGAAATAAATAAGGCTCGATAAAATGATGAACCCAGATGTTTGTTTCACTGTTCGGAAACAATTTATAATAAGCTTCATCCGCCTTCAGTACAATTGTATTCCCGGTCCTGACATAATTATTGCTAGGATAATAAACCGGCGCTTCAAATTCCGGGTACAGTTTTTTTACCGATTTAGAAACCATATTACCCATATAACGCGTGTAGTTTTTTTGCGCTTTTAGCCCGGGTTTTGTCAGTTTCCGGTAGATATGTTTCATCCCTGCGCGTAAAGGATATTTTTGTTTATTGATCATCTTGCCGGTAACCGTAAATATACTGGTCTTATTAAAATCATCTTTTGTCTGTATGGAGAAAGGCACTTCAGGAACCCAATCGGCTGTATTCACCACATTAAATCCCCAGCCGCCTTCCGTGGCCTTTTCAAAAGTATAGGCGTAGTATAAATTGCCGGGCTTGGGTCCCGCGCTGCAATAAGTTTTAAATTGTATGTCGGCTGGTAGTTTATTTTCCGTCTTTAAATTATCGAGGTACGAACTTAATAAAAACATAATGCCGCCTCCCTGGCTATGCCCAGTAAGTATAAAGTCCTTTATCCCTGTTTTATAGCAGGAATCTATTTTAACCAGCACTTCCTGCGATATAAAAGCCATAGATACCAGCCATCCCACATGCACCGCGGCCTGCGGATGGGCTGAAAGGTTATAATCAAACGTAAAAGCTTTGCTTAATTTAAGCCGGCCCCTTGCCGGTACCATGGCAGCGTAGAAGTTGGAAAGCCAGCTGTTGGGATCGGCAGTTGTGCCTCTGACACTGATTACCGCGATTGATCTTGTTTTATTGATCCAGAGATCCCAGAGATTGCCCAGCCCTATAACCTTTGAACGGGTTACCAGAGTATAAAACTGCGGATCAGGAATGGATGTGTTCTCTTTCCATTTATCCACATCGATATGCTGTTTCTGCGCTATTTTTAATAACTCGAGATACTCTTGTTTATCAAACCCTGGTTTAAGTTTTTGTGACTGCAATTCTAAGATAAAAACACTTAGAAATAAAATTAGCAGATAAGTATGCTTCATACGGTATGGGTTTTAATCGCGTTACTGGGGAGATACTAAAAACTACTTATCGCGTTTTTTCAGCCAGTCTGTCACAGCAGGCGCCAGTTCTTTCTGTGATTTTCCGCCGACAAACACACCAATATGTCCGCCTTTAAAGCTGTATAATTCCTTGTCCTTGCTTCCCACCAGGTCGTTTAATGGTTTTGTTGCCGCAGGCGGAACAAGGTGGTCTTCTGTAGCAAAAATATTTAATAAGGGCGAAGTCAGATTTTTAAGGTTTACTTTTTTGCCGCCAACTTCCAGTTCGTCTTTTACAAGTTTGTTTTGCTGATACAGATCCTTCATAAACTGACGGAAACATTCTCCCGCCTGGTCAGGACTTTCACTGATCCACTTTTCCATGCGAAGAAAATTCAACAGCTTATCTTTGTCGTCCAGCGAATTTGTGAGCGCTTGTTGTTTCTGAACTTTCATCATGGGTTTCAGCATATCGAAGCCCTCGTTTAAAAAAGTTCCGGGAATAAGCCCGTGATTCCCTTCTACCAGGAGATCAAAATCCATGTCCTTGCTCCAGCGGAATAAGAGCCCGTCATTGGTACTGAAATCAACTGGGGTAACATGTGTCACCAGGTTTTTTACTTTGTTGGGATATAAGGAAGAATAAATAACACTTAAGGTTCCCCCCTGGCAAATACTCAAAATATTAATACTTTCAAGCCGGTGCTTTTTACGGATAAAATCCACGCAATTATTAATGTACCCGTTCACATAATCATCCATGCTTAAATAACGGTCGCTCTTCCCCGGGAAACCCCAGTCGATCAGGTAAACATCGAGGCCGGCATTTAAAAGATTTTTAATATAACTGCGGTCCGGCTGAAGATCCAGCATCTTGTATGTATTCACCAGGGCATACACAACCAGGACGGGCGTTTTAAAACTTGCATCCGTATCCCTGTCATAGCGATAAAGCGTAAGTTTGTCTTCGTTGTATACTGCCGTTTTAGGACTGGTGGCAATGTCCACTTTATCAATCTGGTTTAACGTGTTATAGCTCTTTAATAATTTAGAGCTCATGTTGGTGAATTCTTCAACAATTTTGTTCTCCATGGCGTGGGGTATTTATGGTTTAAATTTACAATTATATTATTTATCAAGTGTTATTTCATCTGATCCGTCCTTAAGAATAAACTCCAGCTTAAAATTATCAATATAGACTTTGTCCGGTTTATCCGGATTCCAAAAATATACAACCAGTTTACAATCTGTTCCCACTTTTTCCGGAAGATCGATTCCGAATTCTTTGAAGTCCCATACCTCAGCTTTGGTAGTTGCATTTATATAAAATGGGTGGTACGAAATCGCGCTATCGTTTTTAGTGAAGGAAAAGACCAGCTGCGTATCTTCAGCACCTTCCGTGCGATAAAACCAAAAACCAGCTTTTATTTTTTTAACACCTGGTTTATTAAAGAAGGAGGGAACACTAAACGTTTTAGAGCAGCCATACTCCGAGCTATAATCCAGTTTAACCGACTTCATTCCTTCAAAAGCGCTCTCGGTTGTAATATCTTTTCCATTCTCCGGCTCAAAATCATAAAAATACTCCTGCTTTTCCAGAACTGTTTTAGGATTTACAGGGAACACATCTACATGATGCACGGTGAAAAAATGTTTTATGTAATACTTCCAATAAGTGTAACTGCTGCTAAGGATCCCGTTTCTTAGCTGGTAAGCTTTTAACTGATAGAAGGGGATACATAAAAAGGATACTATCCACAGTATTCTGTAAATTCTTGTTTTGTCCTTAAAATGTATAAACAACTGAAGCGCCAGCAAGGCCATGATTCCCGAAAAATCAACCAGTGTACGATTTACAATATTCCAGTAAAACCAAAAACTGTAAAGCAGGATAATAAGAAAGACCGGAACCAGTAAAAACAGGATCCTTGGCTGCCGCAGGAAAAGTAATACGGGAACAAAGCACAGAAGAATTACTGGCGTGTACCACAGTATCCCTGTCTGGAACCCGAAAAAATTATCCCATACATGTGTCCAGTCATTAAAATAAAACCGGCCAATAGTATATGTATTAGCCACCAGGGATTTTGTTTGTGTATAGGTAATGCTGACATTATACCCTACAACGAGTATTAACAGGAGTGTGGCGCCAATGAACAACCTCTTATCCAGCCTGGATCCGAAAATTTCTTTCAAAGAAAAAGGCCTGAAAAAATAAAATACGCTCAGCAAAAGAATGCAGTTAACCGGCCGCAGAAAAACCACAACCAGGGCGCAGACTCCAAGTAACAGTAAGTTAAGAAGTTTATTTTCGTTTTCGTAAAAAAACCGCTGCGAGAAATAAAGACACAACGTTATAAAGGCAAAAGAATAACAGTGCGTGTAACAGCCGGCAAAAATGGAATAGGTAAAAAGGTTGGTTGCGAAAAAAACAAGAAGCGGGATATAAATGGAAAGTCTCCTGTTCTGAGAGATATTAAAAATAAGCTTGCTGCAAAAAAACAGGCCCAACAACGTGTAAAAGATTCCGGATACGCCCATACCCAGCTGGTATGGCAATGAAAATCCATCCTGCGGATAGTTAAAAATTTTGGCCGAAATATGCGCCAGGAAAAAAAAGGGAAGCTGGAGCAGCGACTGACCGGGGTAATACAGGTTGATCATCCGGTCATTGTACTTCACCATAAAATTCTGCGTAGGTTTTTCAAACAGGTGATCTTCGTAGTTTTTATTAAACACCTCATCAAACCATTTAAACTCAAGGTTAGTATCGTTGTAAATAAATTTAGCAGGCAGGTAAGAATAATACCCCAATCCATCGGCAACGATGATCCTGTATGATGGGGCGTTAAGAGGACGAAAAGTAAGGAAGATAAGGAATACAACTAATCCAAGACCCACAAACCAGGCATTCCTATGCTTTAAAAAATTCATACGATTTTAAACTAAAATATATAAAAAAAAGCCGCCTGCCAAATTAAGCAGACGGCCTTTTTAAATAGTTAGGCAAATTATTTTTTACGGGCTTTTGCCTGTTTATCTTCATCTGATTCAGAGCCAACAGCAACCTGAGAGAATTTTGACTGTAGTTCTTTCACTTGTTTCTTAAGATCGTAGATCGTCTTTTGAAGTTCTTCTATTTCACTTTTAAAAACAACGGGCATATTGGCAAACGTGCTTTCGAATTGTTTTTCAAAATGTTTTTTAACGTCCATGCTCAGGTTAAGCGCTTCGCCCTTCACTTTGCTGAATTCCTCACTTGCGAATAACTCGGTAAACAACTGTTCGTTTATTTTCACCCACTCGCTGAACATATCCTGCGCGCTTGGCATTTCTGTGAAAGTCTTGGGATCTGAATATTTCTCAGCGTATTGTTGCGCGATCTTTTCAATTCCTTTTTTAGCCGTATTTTGTAAATAAGATTGTAATTCAGCTTGTTTAATGCTGTAATCGCCCATCCTGTCTAACAAAGAAATTACGGCTTCCGCATTTTCTTTTTCTTTACCTGCGTTAACCAGTTTCATTAACGGCTCAAACGTTTTACCGAAGACATTGTGAAACTGACCCGCGAAATCTTTCATGCTGTTAACCACATCATTGTTTGCGAACATTTTTGGAAAATCTTTGGCAATGTTCTGCATCTGAGCATAGTATTCTTTTCCTAAATTGTTTTGGTTGGTAAAAAAGTTTTGCAATTGTTTGATCCCATTGTCATACACTTCCTGTACAGAAGACTGGTTCAACATGTTGCCAAACATTTGTTTTGTCAGGTTAGTATACATTTCAGCAGTCATCTGGTTCTTAAAAGCGTCCATATTAAACTGACCGTTTTTAAACATGTTGGCCATTGGCTGGAAGAACTCCTGCATGCTTGTATACACCTTGTTACCCTGCATAAAATTGGTGAATACATCTTTGTTAAAAGTGCTGTTCATGTTTTTGCTCATTGAATCAAAAGAAGCATTCAATGTGTTTAACCATGAGTTGTACATACTTGTGAAAGCAGTGTTACTCTGACCGAAATTCGCCATATAATCCTGGGCAGGCTTACCAAAACTTGCGAAACTGTTATTGATGCTTTGGTTAAAATCAGCCATTTGTTTGGCGTAATTAGCTTGCTGGTTAAACCAGTTTTTGAAAAATTCCTGTGGGTTATTTTCAGTAGTGGTATTAAACATGTTAGCGGAAGATTGCTGCATGCCTGTTAAGATCCCCATTTGTTTGTCAAAATACTCTTTGTACAAAGACTGACCTTCGGTAGCTATGTTTCCGCTGGTAAATGCAGATTGCATTTTTTTAGCAGAATCCATCCAATTGTTCACGAATTGGGTTTGGCTTTCTACCAAAGTGTCGATTACTGGGTTTGATGTTTTCATTTTGTTGTTATTTGGTTATTATATAAGTGTTAAATTATTGTTAATCACATGTTTATATATAAAGCATTGATTTTCAATATTTTATATATGGTTTTTGTAATCGGTTGCAAATATACATACTTTTTCACCTTCTAACCTAATGATTTTCATTAATTTATTGTTAAAACATATGAAATATCCTATTGATCGTGTCTTCGAATCGTTATTTAACGTTTCGGGACTTATTAATTATCTTTAAGTCCTGAACTCAGTTATTTATAAGCATACTTCATTTGTCAAAACCGAAGCGAAACGCCTGGGTTTTGATTTTTGCGGGATCTCAAAAGCAGGTTTCCTGGAACAGGAAGCTCCCCGTTTGGAAAAATGGCTTCATGAAAACAAACATGGCCAGATGAAGTATATGGAAAACTACTTTGACAAAAGGCTGGACCCTCGTTTATTGGTTGACAACGCGAAATCAGTGATTTCGCTGCTCTACAACTATTACCCCGCACAGACGCAGGATCCGGGAGCTCCTAAAATAAGTAAATACGCGTACGGACAGGATTATCATGAAGTAATAAAAAACAAACTCCATGAATTTCTTTTTTCACTTAAGGAAAAAATCGGAAATATAAACGGTAGGGCATTTGTTGACAGCGCGCCGGTACTTGATAAAACCTGGGCGAAAAAAAGTGGATTGGGATGGATCGGAAAAAATTCAAACCTCATCACAAAACAAAATGGTTCTTTCTTTTTTATAGCTGAATTGATTGTTGATATCGGGCTTGAACCGGATGGCCCTATCAAAGATTATTGCGGTACCTGTACAAAATGTATTGATGCCTGTCCTACGGAGGCTATTGTTGAACCTTACGTGGTTGACGGCAGCAAATGCATCAGTTATTTTACGATCGAATTAAAAGAAAATATTCCTGGTGAATTCAGGAACAAAATGGATAACTGGGCCTTTGGTTGCGATGTATGCCAGGATGTATGTCCCTGGAATAGTTTTAGCACTCCACACCAGGAGCCTTTGTTTCAGGACCATGCCGGTATTTTAAACTTAACGGAGAATGAATGGTATGAAATGACCGAAGAAACTTTTAATGCCGTATTCAAAAACTCAGCCGTAAAACGTACCAAATACGGAGGACTCAAAAGAAACCTGGAATTTATCAGACCTCAGAATCCCTAGTGCATAAGAAAACCGCGACCTGTTTGCAGCCAGTCGCGGTTCGGGTACATGAAAAAACTTACACTGCAGCTATAACGTCCGGATATATTAAAAAGTTACAGGCAATTTGATTTTTTTATTTGTCCATCACCAGTTGCTAAAACGCAGAGTTCATGAAAACAAAAGTTTATTAACTATTTTTTTACGCTAGGGATCTTAGAGGGTTCGTGTTTAGAAGCCATCTCAAAAATAAAAATAGGTAATACGATTTTTTCGTCCCGATGGATTTCTATCGGAATTTCATTCAGACAAGACGCTTTTTGAAGTCAATAGCTCAGTGACCTCTTGACAAAAAAGCAAAGAAATACGGCAAAAAGCCAAGGGCTTTTTGAGCGAGCATATATGTACAGCAAAAAGACGAAGTAAAATAGGCCAGTTTTTAGATGGCTTCTAATTAATTATTTGCGAGCCGATAAAAGTTCGTTAGCCGAAAAATCGGATATTTTTCTTTTTAGCCAGTCTATGGCTTTATCACGGCTGGTGAACAATCGTGTTTTAACATGAGGTTTGTTTACGGTAAGATAAATATTTCCCAGGATCTTTTGTTTTTGCGTGTAGATGATGATCGCTTTTGCAATATTATAATCTGCCAGTTCTTTTGATGCCAGTAACTTGCGTGCCTCGTCGGTGATGGTACTGCCTTCTTTGGCATCAACCAGCAAGGCATAATTTTTCTTTTTGCAGATCTGCAGGTTAATATCCTTTATATTTATAACGTCCTGCACTTCCAGCACCACACCTTCCTTAACTATATTTTCAATGATAATACCTTCAAGTCTGAAGGCTTCTACTTTTTCTAAAATATACCTGTGTCCCACGTTACAAAATGATTAAAATTAAAACTAAGTCAAATTTCGAACAATCTAAAATCCGGTTAACGAAAGTTGTTAACCGGAATTAATAAGCTTGCTTTCCGGACCTCCAACAATTTTAACGAGAATGATCCCGGGCTAAAATTGTTAAATAAAAGGTGGTTTTCGCCAAAAACTGCCGGGAACGGATAAATTAAGCGGTCAAATATGCGTTTTGAGCTATAAAATAGCAGGACTCATGCCCCTTATAACAAAAAATGTGGTTTTGACCCGTTTTCCCGAAATCTCAGCGGAATTGTTTAAACTATAATTTTTCTTAGCTTCGTGGGAGATTTAAGCTTATCTTGATCTGATCTTATACGATATATGAAAACCCATGTCTGTTTATATATTGTTCTTTTTTTCTCCCTAACTGTTTGCGGCCAGCAGACCGGCAATCCGGATACAGCTCAGTTATTCTACCGGCATTTTACAGTACAGGATGGATTACCCAGTAATGAAGCTTATTTAGGTTACCAGGACAAAGCCGGTTATATCTGGATCTGCACCGATAATGGCGTATCACGTTTTGACGGCGTGCGTTTTAAGAACTACAATAGCTCCGATGGTCTGCGTTCCAATGTGATTTTTGGCTGCAAGGAAGACCCGCAGGGCAGGTTGTGGATGTATTCGTTCGCAGGTGAAATTTACCGTTATCAACCCGCGACCGACCGCTTCGAATGTCCGCGTTTCAACGACTCACTTGCCCATCTTCTGGCCGGGCGTGCCATACAGGATCTTGTATTTGAAAAAGATACTGTGTACGTTGTGTCGGCAGGCGCTTATGTGAAGCTGGTTTTAGAACAAGATCATTATTCGGCGATCAGCCTTGTGGAAGGTGAGCCAATGACCTTAAGCGTGAGGATGCTCAGCAATGGCGAACTGCTTGTTATCAACTCTACAGAAGAGAACGTAACCCGCTTTAATTTTGAGCTTTCAGGTCCGGGTTCACAGATCATTGAAACCATCAGGAACATTCCAATCTATGGGTTGGTGCAACCACAACTTTCTTCCTTAGTCGTTGGCAAAGACCTTTACGTTGTATTTGGGGAAAATATGCTACGGTATAATTTTTCCAGCAAACAATACGGTGTTGAGATCCTGCCTTTCACTCATATCCCTGCCTTAAAAAAATCAAGCGTGGGGATTTTAAGCGGAAGTTATGGCAAAGGCTTGTGGTGTATGAAAAAAGCCGGGGACCAGCTCACCTTCAAACAATTAATAAAAAACAGGAATATTTCAGGCTGTTTTGAAGACAGGCAGGGTGGTATCTGGTGCTGCTCGCAGACGGATGGCGTTTATTTTATGCCGAACCGCACTACGCTTTCTTTTTCAAAAAATGAAAATGAAGCTTCACGGAGGGTAACGGCCATGTTTACATCGGGCGATAGCGCCTATTACATGACCTATAGCGGCGCACTTTATATGGTGTCAGGCAAAGAATTGCCGGTACAAAAAAAACTGATCGAACCCGGACAATATAACATGAGGACTATGCGGGCCCTTAACAAAAATGAAATTTTATTGTTTGCCGGGAGGACCCTTAATTACAACATTTCGTCCGGAAAAATAGGCGGCATTAGTCCGTTGGAGATCTGTGAGCGTGGTGCAGGCAGTACTCAGCCCTTTATTTCGGTAAGGCGGGACAGGCTGACACTTAGGGAATGCGAAGGCTTAAGGTCAAATGAAAGAACTATTTCTGAAAAATGGAACTACGGTGGTATCTTCTCGGAAGCTTTTCAGAACGATGGAAAAATGTGGCTTGGAACGAGCAATGATCTCATCTACCTGGATGCTTCCACGCAAAATATATCTGAGGTAGGAAAGAAAAACGGGCTCAGGAAGTTTTCTGTAAAACACATGCTTACTCTTGGCAGGGATTCTGTGATGGTTGCGAGCAACCAGGGTGTTTTTCTTGTAGTAAAAGATGAGATCAGAAAAAGGATCACCACCGAAAACGGTTTATCCAGCAATAAAGTACATACGCTTTTTCTTTTTGAAGGGGAACTATGGGTGGGTACCTCCACAGGGATTGACAGAATAAAACATTTCAGGAATGCGCAAACTCCCGTGGTTACTTCTGTTACAGGGCTCACGGGTATTTCCAAGTGTCCTGTTGCGCATTTAGGCTGCATAGGCAATTATCTTATTGCCGGAACGGATGAGGGAGTTTATTTTTTTGACAGGAAACAATTGTTTAATAAGCCGGTCAACGTAACACCTGTGGTTACAAATTTAACTGTGAACGGGGAAATAAATATAACAGACCTTTCAGAACGCCTCGTATTGGGTTACGATGAAAATTCCTTAGACATTTATTTTAACGCCTTAAACTACAGGAATTCGCTTTTAAATAATTACCGCTATCGCTTAAGCGATGATGAAGAAACAAATTGGTCCTATACTACCCAGAACCACGTGCTCTTTCCTTTGCTTTCACCTGGCGCTTATGAATTTGAAGTTCAGGCGATGAATCCGGATGGCAGCTGGAGCCGCGACGTGTCGTTCCTGTTTACCATTAAAAAACCGTTCTGGCTTACCTGGTGGTTTATTACTTTACTGGTAATAGGCGCAGGGTGTGGTGTATATTTCCTGTTACTGCTACGCATTCGCCAATTGCAACAGGTGGGCGATCTTACTGGCAAACTCTCCGAAGCAAAAATGCAGGCCCTAGGCATGCAGCTCAATCCACATTTTGTATTCAATGCGCTCAACTCTGTTTCATTTCACATTGCAAAGAACGACGCGAAGTCCACTTTAAAGATCCTGGGAAAATTCGCAAAGTTAATGCGTCTTGTTTTCAGGAATTCACAACAGCCGATCATTCCACTGGAAGATGAGCTGAAAGCATTGAACCTCTACATAGAACTTGAAACGATCCGCCTCGGAAAAGATTTCAGCTGTTCCATCGACATAGAAAGCATCAATGTGGCGGAATGTAAAATACCCGCTCTTTTGCTTCAGCCCTTTGTTGAAAATGCGATCTGGCATGGCATTGGTCCGCTGGAATCCGGCGGGAAACTGGAGCTCATTTTTATGCGGATCGGGGATACTCTCCAGATAGAGATCATTGACAATGGCGTTGGCAGAAGAAATGCCGCCCTGATCAAGGCCCAGGATCCAAAACGCAGGCACAGCCTGGATATTATAAAAGAAAGATTTGCCCTTTTAAGAACGAAATATAATTGTTATACGCACATCGAATTAACAGATGCTGTGGAGGGCAAGGAATTTTGCGGCACCAAGGTATTGCTGATCATGCCATGGTTGTCGGATTCTGAAATGCAGGGAAGAGACAGGCTCCTTAAACGATTTATGTTCGATGATCAAAGCGCTTATAATTGATGATGAACCTGCTGCTGTAAGCGGTCTTGATTCGATTTTAAAGTTATTTTGCCCGGAAGTGCAACTGGCAGGAACCGGAACCAGCGTTTCGCACGGAATAGAACAGATCAAATCCCTCAAACCCGAATTGGTTTTCCTCGACATCGAATTAAAAGACGGAAGTGGTTTTGATCTTTTAAAACGCATTGGGGAAATAGATTTTTCAGTAATATTTGTCACTGCCTACGATCATTATGCCATTAAGGCTTTGCGGCTCAACGCGGTTGATTATCTTCTAAAGCCGGTTGACCCGGACGAACTGGTTAATGCTGTAAGTAAGGTTAGGAAACCCACACAGGTCAATTACGGCAACCTGCTCAAGGATGTACAGGAAGGTGAATTCACGAAAATAGGAGTGCCGGGTCTGAGGGAAACAGTTTACCTGGACCTTACCGACATCATCCGCATGGAATCGAGCAACAACTATACATTTATCCATTGCGTAAATGCCAGGCCCATGCTCATTTCCAAAACCATAAAGTCTTTTGAAGGCTTATTGCCCGAAGCTGTTTTTATTCGCTGTCATCAACGCCATATTGTTAACGTCAACCACGTTTCTTCTTATGTGCGTAACGAAGGTGCCCACCTGGTGATGGATGGCGACCAAAAAATACCGATCAGCCGCGCCAACCGCTCGCGTGTGGATCATTTGCTGAGGAAAAAATTTCCGTCGATCTGATAGCATTGGACAAACGGAAACAGGCGAATATTTTTTACCCATACCGTATTTGTAAATCCTACTCATTCAAGTATACCTTCAAATAAACTTAATCAACACGCGGAAATGCAGATTAAGCAGTATTTTTACAAAAACAGATTTGTCAAAACAGCTAAATATTCAGGGACATCGCGGCGCAAGAGGTTTGTATCCGGAAAATACCATCACCGGATTTATTGAAGCGCTTAAACTGGGCGTGAATACCCTGGAGCTGGATATTATTATTTCCGCGGACAAACAGATCGTTGTTTCGCACGAGGCATGGATGAACGAAGATTTTTGCTCACTGCCCGATGGAAGCCCGGTTAAAAAGGGAAGTGGAAAAAATTACAATATGTACCGGATGACGTACGCGGACATTAAAAAGTTTGATTGTGGGAAAAGGGGAAATGCCGGATTTCCCTCGCAGGCAGCCGTAGCATCTTATAAGCCTTTGCTGGGTGAAGTGATCAGGGCGGTTGAATTGTTTACCAAAGAAAATAATCTTGTTCAGGTATGTTATAACATTGAATTAAAAACTGAGGCCGAGGACGGACTGTTTAATCCGCCTCCAGGAATATTTGTTGAACTTGTGTACAAGGAGATCCATAAATACAAGCTTGGCGACTGGATCAATATCCAATCCTTTGATCTGAGGCTGCTCAGGGAAATGAGAAAGAAAGATGCCTCTGTAAAAATCGGACTGCTCGTTGAAAACCGTGAAGGTCTTGAACTAAATCTTGAGCGCCTGGGATTTGTACCGGAGATCTATAGTCCTGAGTTTATTCTTGTAAACGAGACGCTTGTCCGTAACACTCACCAGCATGGCATGAAGCTGATACCCTGGACCGTGAATGAGAAAAAAGATATGCAACGGCTCATTTTGATGGGTGTTGACGGGATTATTACCGATTACCCTGACAGGCTTATTGAAGTGATAAACCAAGATACAAAACACTGATCTGATGATGAACTTCTTTTCTGCAAAGGACCGCGCCGCAATTCTTCAGCGATTGAACCAGGAGATATTTGACGTGGTGGTGATTGGCGGTGGGATCACGGGTGCAGGTATTGCGCTGGATGCGGCTTCGAGAGGATTAAAAGTAGTTGTGATCGAGATGCAGGATTTTGCCGCCGGTACCTCCAGCCGTTCTACCAAGCTTATTCATGGCGGGCTGAGGTATTTAAAACAACTTGAATTTAAGCTGGTATCAGAAGTTGGAAGGGAAAGGAAAATTATTCACCGCATTGCACCTCACCTCACCAGGCCCGAACCCATGCTCCTGCCAATTACAAAAAAAGGTTCTTTAGGTAAATTCACAACAAAGATCAGCATGTGGGTTTATGAATTTCTGACAGGTGTAAAAAAGGAAGAGCGCCATCGATTGTTAAGCGCGGCTGAAACAATTGATAAGGAGCCTCTGTTGAGAAAAGAAGATCTGTTGGGCGGGATCCTTTATTATGAGTACCGCACCGACGATTCAAGGCTCACCATTTCGATACTGAAAGAAGCGGTGAACCGTGGTGCAATGGCTCTCAGCTATCTTAAGGTGACAGGTTTTGTGTATGAACAAGACAAAATAAAGGGTGTTAAAGCTGAAGACCAGCTGGGCAACGGTACTTATATAATTCGTGCTAAGTATGTCGTGAATGCTTCCGGGCCGTGGGTAGACGAACTGGACAGTCTTGATAATAAAATACAGGATAACAAATTGCAGCTGACAAAAGGTGTGCACCTGGTGGTAGATCACCGGAGATTGCCGGTAAAACAATCGGTTTATTTTGATACCTATGACAAGCGCATGATCTTCGTGATTCCACACGGTGAAAAAACATACATAGGCACCACGGATACTTTTTATACCGGAGATAAACTAGAGCCTTTAATAAGCACTGAAGACAAAATGTACCTGCTCACATGCGTTAATAATTATTTTACATGTACTCCACTGGAACTATCCGATATCCAATCGGGCTGGGCGGGGATCCGGCCACTGATCAGAAAACCCGGCAAAAAGCCATCGGAAATTTCAAGGAAGGATGAAATTTTTGTGTGGCAATCGGAATTGATCACTATTGCCGGCGGTAAACTTACCGGGTATCGCAAAATGGCGCAACGCGTTGTTGACCTGCTTGCGGAAAAAATGATCGCTGCGGGACAAAAGAAATTACCGGCGTGCAGCACACATGAGATTGTACTGTCGGGAGGGAAAACAGGAACTCCCGATTTTTCAGAGTTCATAAAAAATAAACTCCCGGCAGGGGAGGCTCTTGAACTAAGACCGGAAGAAACGGAGGTGCTGTTGTACCGCTATGGATCTGAAATAGATCTGTTGTATAAGATCATGAAGACGTTAAAGGAAAAAGAAGATACCGCTCATATTTTACCTTTATCGTTACGGGCAGAATTGGTTTACACCATAGAGAACGAAATGTGTATGACGCCACTGGATTTTTTTATCCGGCGAACCGGAAAGCTCTATTTTGATATCGATTCCGTGAAAAAATACGGGAGCGCGCTTATCGCGTATATGCAGGACATGTTATCCTGGGACGATCAGCTAAGGGAACGGTATGAGAATGAGCTCCGGCAAGCCTTGTCTAATGTGCTGTAAGAACCTGACACTTTGTTCGGGGGAATTGTGGTCCTGTTGCATAAAAAAACAAATCTGTAAAACAGATCAGGAAGCCTTGCCTCCGAGTTTTTTCATCTGGATAATATCTACAAGGAAAGCAAATGCCATAGAGAAATAAATGTACCCTTTCGGGATCACATAATGAAATCCTTCAGCCACAAGCGAAAGCCCTATCATCATTAAAAAACAAAGTGCCAGGATCTTAAAAGAAGGGTGTTTGGAAATAAATCTGCTGATCGGCTTCGAGGCCAGCAGTATAATGAGTACGGCAACTATAACGGAAGTATACATGATCCAGACCTGTTGCACCATTCCCACAGCCGTTATGATGGAATCTATCGAAAAAACCAGGTCCAGGATAATTATTTCGGAAAGAAGTTTTTTAAAACTCCCTGTTTTACGGATAATGGCAGTTGTTTCGTCTTTTTTTTCAGTATTGATAAATATTTCACTGGTACTTTTATAAAGCAGGAAAATACCCCCTGCGATAAGTATCAGTCCTTTTCCGGAGAAATCTATATTAAATACGTTGAACAAAGTGCTGTCCAGTTTTAAGATCCAGGAAAGAACTCCTAACAGGCACAACCGTATTACCATTGCCAGGCTTATGCCCCAGTAGCGTAATTTGTCGCGCTGCTGTTCCGGTAATTTATCCGCCAGGATAGAAATGAAAATAATATTGTCTATTCCCAGTATAACCTCCAAAGCAATTAATGTGAGCAAAGGAATTAAGGCTTCTACTATGAACATAGTCGTATACCGGTATTGTTTACCTGGCGACAAACTTAAGTAATACTTCAGGGATATTCTTTGGCTTTAGGATTTTTAACTATTGTTCCGGCTTCGCACGCCTTAAAACAGGTATGTTTGTGGAATACCACGAAGACTAATTAAATCATCTGCAATTTTTATGGAACCGATAATTTCTGAAACCGATTACAACACGCTAAACGAGGCACTGCTTAAACAGAAAAACAAAGAAGTAAAATTCATAAGAACATTCCTGCAGAAATTTAAACGCGTGAAGGAGAAGGAACTGCCTGATAAAACAGTACGGCTTAACTCAGTCGTAGAAGTATGGAATTCACTACTTAAGCGGATAATTAAGATCAGGATCGTATTACCATATAAAGCGAATTTAAAAGAAAAGCAAGTTTCAGTATTTGCCCCGATCAGCCTTGCTCTGATCGGCTACCGGGAAAACGATTACGTGGAAATGAATATTCCCGGATTAAAAAAGAAGTTGAAGATCATTAGGGTAACAAATAATTAATAGATTTAGATTTTTATTATTCTGAATCCACGTTCTCCATCTTGTTTATTAAAATTATTCAAAAGGAAGTTCAAGTGTTTGACCTACTTTATCCATTTCAAATTTCAAAAGCCATTCTTTTTTAGAAAGACCCGCTGCATAACCTGTGAGTTTCCCGTTGCTTCCAATTACGCGGTGGCAGGGGATCACTATCGCATGTTTGTTTTGTCCATTGCTGGCCGCGATTGCGCGTATGGCAGGAAGGTTCCCAAGCCGGATGGCTTGTTGTTTATAGGTCCAGGTTTTACCATACGGAATTTCCATAAGGCCCTTCCACACCGTTTTTTGAAAATCGGTGCCTGTTAAATGAAGGGGGACACTAAAAGCTGTTCTTTTTTTTCCGAAATACTCTTGTAGTTCTACTTCAAGTTTTAAAAGATGTTCGTTTTCACCAGGCAGTATAGCTGCGTTTAATTCTTTACACAAACGTGCGAGCCCGGCATCCGCTTTTATATGGTCAATGAATTCGATAAAGCAGATGCCCTGGTCGTCAGCACCACCGTACATGGAGCCGAGAGGTGTTTGTATGTGCTTTACATGAATGGTCATTGATAGTTACAAATTTACTATTTTATAAAAGGCTTTGATCAGTAGTCCGCCTTATAAAGATGCGGCTTAAAGCGGGTTGCCAATAACCCAGTTGCAAGGTCAGGGTTGATCTCCGCCACCACAATTCCCTGTGTTCCGTACTTCTGATAAACAACGCAGCTACCGTCAGGAGCAATGATCGAACTAGCTGATTCGGGATAACGAAGAGCATAATTAGAAGGCGCGAAGTATATCGTGTTTTCCAGGGCACGCATCATGTGGGCTTTTTCGTAATATGGATTTTCCTTATTTCCCCATTCCTTTAATAGCTTGCCTTGTTTGTCGCTGCCGGTAAGGTGCGGATGAAACACCAGTTTAGCACCTTGTCTTGCTGCCCATCTTACCGATTCAGGGTAACGAAACCCTTCATGGCAAATGGTTACGCCAAATTTTAATCCATCCACTTCGAAAATTTGCCTTTCGCTTCCCGGCTGCCAGATCTCGTCCTCACTCGGATCTAATTGATTTTTTGTCTGGTGACCAAGCACTTCCCCTGTTTTTGATACAACCTGCGCTAAATTCACAAAACTTTCGTTAAGGTACCAGTCCATTGGAATGACCACCGCTATTGAATTTTCCGAAGCGAAGCCGCATACTTTTTTCAGTGCAGCCTGTAATTGTTCATCCGAACAGGTTTCTCTTTCATATTCGCCGGAAGGGTAGCCCGGGAGATACGATTCGGGAAAACAAATAATATCTGCGTTCTGTTTAGCGGCATCTTTTATCAGGGTTTCCACATGATGCAAGCCCTCATTTAACGAATGAGGATAGGGTGGCGAAGCGACAGCTACTTTCATAATCGAATTAAATTACAAAAATAGCAGAATAAGGTCAGATTTTATAGAATTGGACGGGTAACCGCCCCTTTTTTGTTGAGTTTTAAGGTGTAACTTAGTCATAGTTACTTTAACATTTGTAATTGCAGAACAATTGGGTGTTTCTGAAAATCGGTGAAACGAACCTTTTAACCCATCATGCAAACAGATACAATTGAAAATATTTATATAAGAGAACGGATCATCGGTAAGTTCTGGCCAATTGCCTCGCTTGTATTAGTGGTGTTTATCCTCGAATCCTTTTTTGTTTCAAAGAATTATCTGACGGGCTGGCTTCACCTTATTAATTTATTGTTTCTGACCGCGGCACTATTTTTATGCCTCAGAATCAAAAGGGTTTTGCTGGCCAGCAATATTCTCGCCGCAATCGGGATGGTAACGATCATGACCTTTCTTTTTACAGGTGGTCCGGCCAATACAGGTTTCTGGTGGTCTATTGTATATGTAGTTGGCGTGTTCCTGGTTACCACCAAACGATGGGCTATTTTCTGGATTTCGCTTTACATTGTACTTACTCTTGTCATTGTATGGCTTTCCTTAAAAGGAATTGTCGCAATACAGTATAGTATTCCTGAACTCATGCACTTGTTATTTGTTTTTGCAGCAACATTCGCGTTTGTTTATTATTTCAACCAGGTTTGTGAATATTATTTGCAACTTGCCAATAAACGTTCGGAAGAGCTTGCGCGTCTTAATAAGGAGCTGATTTCGGCAAACAAGGAACTGGAGGAATTTGCCTATGTGGCATCGCACGACTTGCAGGAGCCCTTGCAGACCATACGTAATTTTACAGGCTTGCTGGAAAAACAATACATAGGGAAGTTAGACAAAGATGCCGACCAGTATTTCGAATTCATTATAAATGCGTCCTCCAGGATGAAATCCCTGATTAAAGATCTGCTGGACTTGTCAAGAGTCGGGAGAAATGCTGTATTTGCGGAAGTTGATTGTAGTAAAGTGCTGGCAGAGGTTATGCACGAAATGAAAAGGCCCATTCATCAAGGCAAGGCAGAAATAGTTTCATCATCTCTTCCGGTGGTAAAAGGAAATGAAACGGAACTAAAGCAGTTGTTTCAGAACTTAATAAGTAACGCGCTAAAATTTGTAAAGAAAGATACAAATCCCAGGATTGAGATTACCGCTGAAAAAAAAGAAACCGAGTATTTTTTTTCATTCAGGGACAATGGCATCGGAATAGAGGAAAAGTACAAAAGCCGGATCTTTATCATTTTTCAACGCCTGCACACTGCCGATGAATATCCGGGAACAGGGATCGGGTTAGCTGTTTGCAAAAAAATTGTCGCGGGACACCACGGTAAAATGTGGGTGGAGTCAAAACCTGGGGAAGGCAGTAATTTTTGTTTCACAATTGCTAAAGAACACTCACTATAAAATCTGAACATGGCACCTGATCCTAAAAAACCGCACGTAAACTGTATCCTTCTTGTTGACGATGATCTGGCTGGGAATGCTTTTCATATTATCACAATAAAAAACTCGGGGATCTGCAATCACATTAAAACAGCAAGCAATGGCCGTAAGGCCCTGGATTATATTATTAGATCCGAGGAAGAGGCCGAAGCTTTCCCTAAACCGGACCTGATCTACCTGGACATTAACATGCCTGCCATGAACGGATTCGAATTTCTTGACGAATATAAAAAGCTGGTGGAAAAATTAAGCAAACATTCGGTAATTATTATGCTAACCACGTCCTTAAATCCGGAAGATAAAAAGCGTGCTTTAGAGACAAAGGAGGTAACTGAATTTCAGAATAAGCCATTGACCGAAGATATACTTTCACAAACAATACAAAAGTATTTTGGATAAAATAAAACCCGCAGTGAACAAGGTTTTCCAAACTGCTGACCCTCGTTCCACAGAATTTTCACTTTACGGTTTAGGAACTGATCAGCCTTAGCTAAAGGCTATTATGAGAATAACGTTGCTTTTGTCCTGGAAATTGAACCAAACGCAGTTTTACAGCATTATTCTATAACATTACAAAAAAATGGCCCTGATCATGTTAATTTTATATTAACTGTTAGCCGGAATGGTAGGTTCCTGTTAGTAAGTCGGCTTACCGGTAAATAAAAGATGAGCCAGGATTCACTAAATTTGTAGCTTCTTTATTAACAAATAGCCTGATGTGTATTTATACAGGAAAATGTTTTTAAAATGTACTTATTCCAACTACTCACTATGAAGAGGTTTGTTCTCAACCTGTTGTTTTTTACCGTTCTGTCCTATTCAAACGCCCAGATCTGTCAGACTCTAACTGTAAATTCTACCAGTATCAGCTGCAATGGCTTTGCTACTGGTTCCGCTACTGTATCGGTAACAGGAGGCACCAGCCCCTATACCTATAGCTGGAGTCCCGGTGGAGGAACCGCAGCTACCACCAGTAGCTTAAGCGCCGGTGTTTACACGGTGCGTGTTTCAGATGCGGGAACCTGCATTGTTAGCGCAACTGTAAATATTGCGCAGCCTAACTTTTTTATTGCTGTGAATACAGTGACGAATGTCGTTTGTTATGGCACGACCTTTGGTGCGATCACGTATACCGCGATTGGCGGAACACCCGGTTATTCTTACACATGGACTCCTTACGGTGGCAACAGTGCCGGTGCTACGGGATTGAGCCCGGGGACTTTTACCCTCACTATCAAAGACGCGAACAACTGTGTGCTTACTGAAACGGCCACGGTCGGTGGACCTTCATTTTCCCTGACGGCAACCACTACACAGACGAACAATACCTGCGGAAATAATAACGGCGGTGCTACGGCGGTTGTCACCGGGGGCAGCCCTCCTTATACTTACACCTGGAGCGCGGGTGGAGGAAATGCCGCGACTGCAACACTCACCTCCGGTATTTATACGGTAAACGTAACAGATGTAAATAACTGTCTAGCTTCCGCAACGGTAAATGTTCTCCAGTCTTCACAGTTTACACTGACTTCGAGTGCTACCAGCGTCACCTGCAACGGAGCCAGCAATGGTTCTGCTACTGTATCGGTGAGCGGGGGAACCGCTCCGTTCGGATATACCTGGACGCCCTACGGCGGAAACGCAGCAAGTGCCAGCAGTCTTATCGCGGCAAATTACACGGTGTCCGTAGTCGACGCGGTAGGTTGTACGGGTTCTAAAACGCTTACCATTACGCAACCCCTGGCTCTAACAGCTTCTACGCTTCAATCGAACATTCTGTGTAACGGCGGTTTTGGCGGAGCTACTGTAACAGCGGCAGGCGGGATTAGTCCTTACACCTATACCTGGAGTCCTTCCGGTGGAAACGCCGCATCAGCAGCATTACCAGCGGGTGCATATACGGTGACTATCAGAGATGTAAATTTATGCCTCCTCACACATACTTTTAATTTTACTCAGCCACCGGTATTAACAGCCACAACGTCACAATCAAATATTTTGTGTTTTGGCGCGGCAACAGGTACGGCAGCCATTAGCGTGGGAGGAGGAGCGACACCATACACATACAGCTGGATTCCTTCCGGCGGAACAGGGTTTACGGCAACCGGACTGACAGCCGGCGTATATACCGTTACAGCGCGGGATAACAATTCTTGTACAGTTGGTGGAACACTTACGATTACTCAGCCGCCACAGATCATTGTGTCGGCGGCAACTACCAGTATTCTTTGTAATGGACAGACCAATGGCTCTGCCACACTAACGGTAATCGGCGGTGTGCCTTCTTACGCCTATACCTGGAGTCCTACAGGCGGAAACGGCGTTACCGCGACCTCTCTTCCGGCAGGTACATATTCGGTGCAGGTACAGGATGCCAATGGCTGCAGCGTCACTCCAACACTGGCGATCGCCGGGCCGGCATTACTTTCATCCACTTTGGTCCCGGCTAATGTTACCTGTTTTGGTCTTAATAATGGAACGGCGATCTTTAACGTCACAGGCGGCATCACACCTTATACTTATTCATGGACACCAGGGAGCGCAAGTACTTCTTCGCTCTCGTCCCTTTCACCAGGCGTATACAGTGTGATCGCAAGGGACGCGAATCTCTGCGCCAGCTCTCATACATTCCAGATCACAACGCCTGCACAGCAAACAGTTTCTTTCGCTTCCACAAATATTTTATGCGGCGGTCAAAACACAGGCTCCGCTATTCTTGTGATAAACGGCGGCACACCCGCATATTCTTATACATGGCTTCCCTCCGCCGGAAATACATCTGTGGTGTCAGGACTGGCTGCAGGCAATCACACGGTGATGTACAGTGACGCAAACGGATGTGGGGGTTCACAAACATTTACCATTACACAACCTCCGGCTCTCACCGGATCTGTAAGTAGTTCGGCGGCAAACTGCGGCAATGCCGATGGCAGTGCGACTGTAATTGCTACTGGTGGAGCAGGGACCCTAACTTATAGCTGGAGTCCTTCCGGCGGAAATACTCCTACTGCAACAGCGATCACTGCAGGTCAGTATACATGTACCGTGAAAGACCCGAACAACTGCCAGCTTAACCTGGTTACTGTAGTGGCCGCAATCAATCCTTCAGTACTGCTCACGGCGTTTAATAATACTATTTGTTCAACCTCCACTACAACGCTTACTGTAACCGGAAGCAGCAGCTATACCTGGAGTCCTTCGTCCAGCCTGTCTTCTTCATCCGGCTCTGTGGTGACCGCGTTTCCGACAGCAGCTACTATTTATTCGGTAACAGGTGCAAACATATATGGCTGCATAGTTACCAATACCATCCTGATCCAATTATTCCCGGATCCTATTCCTCTTTTAACACTCAATGCTCCTGATCTTTGTGCAGGCAGCACGGCAAGTCTGAATGCTTCGGGTGCGTTAAGTTATACCTGGAGCCCG
>Ga0208492_1000348_pt1 | contig 41452 bp, 27 predicted proteins | sample Subbioar_CSW14AB_FD_184820 | JGI IMG/M metagenome (GOLD analysis project Ga0208492, IMG submission 184820) | Serpentinite rock and fluid subsurface biosphere microbial communities from McLaughlin Reserve, California, USA - CR12Mar_CSW14AB (SPAdes) | ecosystem: Environmental > Terrestrial > Deep... | reverse complement strand
ATACCACTCGGCGGGAATACCGACGAGATAAAGGAAGACTGCCCACCTGCCGTAGGACTTGGTGGACCATTTGCCTTCGAAATAGCCCATTTTCATCAGGCTCATGCCGATCAACATTGGCCAGCCGAGGAAGAGAATTCCCAGGAAAAAGATGGCCACATGATTCTGGAATTGCCGCAAGGCCCTATCGGTAAACCAATCGAGATAGCTGCGCGAACGGTGTTCGCGAATCGTTCGCGTCACGAATTCGGGATGAGGACCTTCAATCCGACTTCTTTCCTGGCTTTCGAATGAGCCCAGGAACATCGAATCGGGGAACGGGGGAACATAGTCGTCCGTGTCCTTTTTCGCTTCGGCCTTTGCCGCATCCGTCTTTGCCGCATCGCCCGAGGCGCTTTGCTCCTCTTTCTTGTCACTTGCAGAACCTGGCGACTCTTCCGCTTTCGCCGGAGTTTTTTTTGCTTCCGCCTCAGTCTTATTTACTTCTGACTTCTTCTCGGGCGAGGCCGCCGATTTCGCTTCGTTCTTGGTTGCGGATTCGCTGGCCCGCTCCGTTGCCTTAGCACCGGTTTCCGTTTCCGGAGTTTTTTCGGGAGGGGTATCGGGCTTCAAAGAAATGCCGTAGGTCTTCTCCAGTTCCTCAACCTGCGCCTTTTTCATTTCCCTGGCATATTCAACCCGCTTGGCGACTTCGCGGCCGCGTTCTTGGAGGTATTTGTTCACCGTGGGGACGATCGACATGATTCCCAATGGGAAAAGAAAGAGAAACAGGCCCATCGCCATGAGCATCTTGGGGCCAAACCAGCCCAAGGGATAAATGACCAGGCCAATCGCGGCGTAGCCAAAGAGAATATCCCCTTCCCAGACGAAGTAAGTGTGGAAGGCGCCCATCAGGAGCATCCAGAACATGCGCCGGTAATGCAGCCAGGCGGGCGAGATTTTCTTGCCGCGCGAGTGTTCGGCCATGAGCAGCACGCCGGCTCCGAACAGCATCGAAAAGAGGGTGCGCATCTTGTTATTCATCAGGAGCGTGACAAAGGCGTATTCCCAGCGGTCGGCTTCGCTATCCACTGCGGCGATGCGGACTTCGCCCTGTCCATAGGTCGGCTTGGGTCCTTTTTCCTTCTCCTTCTTCTGCTCGTAGGTCAGTTCGGCTTCTTTCTTTTTGTCTACCTTGGGTACCTCGGCGATCGAATCGAGCGCGTAGTACATATGGGTTGCGCTACCGTAGGCACCACCGTCCCAGGCAAAGCTGAGTATGTTCATCATCAAAATGCCAAGGAGGGCGAATCCCCTGAGCAGATCGATGGTCTTGACCCGTTCTTTTTCCGAAACAGGTTCGGGCTTACGGGAAGATGGGCCATCCGGCGGCAATTCGGCGGGGGGAACGCCTTGGCCGGCGCGGGCCTGCGTGGGATCGTCAGGGTCGTTTACCCAGCGCAGATCGCCATCGGCAAGTCCCGCTGCGCGAACGGGGGCTGCTTGCGTGGGTAAAGGAGGCGGCGTTTCGAGAATGGCCCCCCCTTCGGTTTTGTGCGAAAGGGCGGGAGACAGGGGCCTGGGATCTTCGGGCAGGAGATTCATAAGCCATTTCCAGTGAGAAAAGAAACTGCTCCTAATCAAGGAAGCGCTTCGCGAAATCTCGGCCGATCAAAAGATAGGAGAAACAGTTCTCGGCGAGGGCGGCGGTCGGGGAAATTCCCTCATTGCCAAAAACCCATCATTGACGGTTATTGTAGCAAAGGGGAATCCCATTCCCGCGTAGTGCCAACACCTGCACCCTGGTAAATGAATCGCCGGCGCGTCGCGGTTACACGGCAATCGCAAACCCCATCACGCCCGCGGATTCATTAACCACCCATAAAGCCGGTTCAAAACTTCTCGAGGATCGCCGTTGTGCTCGTGGAAAAACCAGTTATAGTTTGCAACTGTTTTCCTTCGTTTTCTCTTGGTTTTTGTTGAAGCTCCCGCCGTTCAGGAGAAGCTGCATCCAAAATGAAAAAACCGCTCCCGCAACTTCTTGCCCTTGGATTGTTTTTTTTGGGAATTGCGGCAGCTCCTGCCCAGGGACAAGGGACACAAGACCCGATCATCTGGGGGGCCGACAAGGAAGGGGGAGGCCCCTATCTCTTCATTGGGCCTGAAGGCGGGCTGATCGGCTATGAGCTCGAGATCATCCAGGCGCTGGAAAAGCAGCTCAATCGCAAAATCGAGTTTCGCCAGTACGACTTCGCCAGCCTGATTCCCGGCCTTTCCAAGGGGGATATCGCCATCGCGATGAACGGCCTGGAAATCACGCCCGAGCGGCGTTCCCAGGTGCTCTTCACTCGCCCCTACTACATCTACCGCCAGCAGCTCGTGGCGCGCAAAGACGAAAAGCGCTTCGACTCGTACAAGGCCTCGCTCAAGGTCCCGGGCCTGAAATACGGCACCATGGAAAGCACCGCGGCCGAGAGGCTCCTGCGCCAAGACGGCATCGACCCGGCGACCTACCCGGCGCCGACCGAAGCCTACCGCGAACTGGCCCTGGGCCGCATCGACGCGGTCGTGCTCGATTTGCCCATGGCCACCTTCTACGCCAAAAAAGATCCGAAATTGACTTTTTTGAGCGAGCCGTTCGCCCCGGGGGAATATGCGATCGCCCTGGCCAAGAATCACGAAACCTTGCGTGGCGATCTGAATCTTGCCATCGGCAACCTGATCGCCTCGGGCCAGCTGAAGGCGATCCTCGAAAAGTGGGATCTGTGGGACGATGCGCAGGCCGGCTTGGCCAACGAAGACGGCATGGGCGGGCTGACGGTCCAGGACCAGTCCTGGAACCTGTCCTCGTATTTGCCGATGCTCCTCAAGGGCACGGCCGTCACCATCGCCTTGACGCTCTGTTCCTTCGCGCTGGCCGTGGGGCTCGGCTTGCCCTTGGCTTTGATCCGCGTCTACGGACCGGCTCCCTTGAAGTTTCTGGCGATTTGCCACATCGAGTTCTTTCGCGGCATCCCCGTCTATATCTTGCTTTTGCTCGTTTATTTCGGGTTGCCGGAACTCTGGTCGGTGCTCAATCTGCCCCCCTTTGTCGCCGCGGTGATCGGCCTGGGCCTCAACTACTCGGCCTACGAGGCCGAGATTTATCGCAGCGCCTTGCAATCGGTTCCCGCCGGGCAATGGGAGGCGGCCCTGAGCCTCGGCATGGACCGGGTCAAAGCCTTTCGGCGGATCATTCTGCCCCAGGCATTCAAGGTCGCCTTGCCTCCCATGACTGGGGACCTTGTGGCCCTATTCAAGGACACCTCGATCGCCAGTGCCATCTCCCTGGTCGAGTTGAACAAGCAGTATCAGATCCTGGCGAAGTCGAGCAACAAGTTCATGGAGATCGGTCTGATGACCGCGCTCATTTACTTGGTACTTTCGGTTCCTTTGGGTTGGTTGTCCCGCCGTTTGGAAGAAACCTGGGGGCATGGCGATGAAAACTGACTATGGCGCGGATGGCGAGATTCATATCGAGGGTCTCTGGTGCCAGCGCGGCTCGCGCTCGGTGCTCGAGGGAGTGGATCTGCGCGCCAGCCGGGGCGAAACGGTGGCGTTGATCGGACCCTCCGGTGGCGGCAAATCGAGTTTGCTTCGCTGTTTGAACGGGCTCAACTCGTTTCAACGGGGAGCCATTCGCATCGGGGGCGATCCGCTTTTGCCTCATGGAAAAACTCCCAATGGCGTGCTCAAGCGGGTGCGCACCCGCCTCGGGATGATCTTTCAGGACTACCGTTTATTCCCCCACCTCAATGTGCTGGCGAATGTCATGGAGGGGCCGCTGTCGGTGCTGGGCTCGACGGTGCACGAGGCACGCGTATTGGCGGAAAAACTGCTCGACCGCGTGGGGCTGGGGCAGTTCGCGAAAGCCAGGCCTGAGAGTCTTTCGGGAGGCCAGCAGCAACGGGTGGCGATCGCCCGGGCGCTGGCGATGAAACCGATCGGCTTGCTTTGCGATGAAATCACCGCGGCGCTGGATCCCCAGCTTAAGGGAGAGGTGTTGTCCCTCCTGGAAGATCTGCGCTGCGACGGGTTGGCTTTGCTCATGGTGACCCATGAGATCGGCTTCGCGCGCCGCGCCGCCGATAAGGTCGTCATCCTCGATGGCGGCAAGATCATCGAAGAAGGGACGGCCGAGGAAGTGCTCGATCGGCCACGATCGGAACGAAGCCGCGATTTTCTCAAGAAAGTGATGGCCTAAAAAGGGCCGCCTGAGAGCACCCAGCATCAAAAAAAGACCGAGGGGCCGCTCTTTTGCGGCCCCTCGGTCTTTTACTCCAAAGTTCAGATCATGGGATCGAAGCTGACAATATCGGACAGGCGCTGGATCCAGTTGAGGAACTTCCTGCGATCGAGCGGCAAAGCGAGTTGCAAATCGAATTCAGGCGCCGTGCGCGAAGCGGGAAGTTCCCGGGAAATCGAGAGCAAAAAGGGGCGGCGCAGATCCGCAAGCTGGCGGATCGAGTGAGCCACCTGAGGCGCCTCGGCCACTTCCAAAATCACGATGTGCGGCTTGAACAGCAGGATCCCATCGAGCACGGTCCTGGCATTGTGCGTCACGCGTACGGTGTGACCTTCGGCGGTAAGCACCTGCTCCAGAACTTCGCCTACTTGCAAACCTTCGCTTACAACGAGCACCCGAAGTCCGGTGGGGGAGTGCATGGATGGTCCCTGTGGCCGCGATAAGACCTGGGTTCCTTCGCCGCAGTTGACCTCAACCGAGGCTTCCAAAGGTGTATTCTGGGAAATTTCGCGCGGTTCAGGAAAGGTAACCATGTCCATGACTCGATTTCCAAGGATCCAGGTAGCACCCCAGGGGTGACTCAGTTCAATAATAGGTAACTTGATCTAATTAGTCAAGTAAATTTCCACAATTCATGAGAACGGGGTCGAGTCAGGCCCGAAATCCTCCGTGGGAAGTGGTCCTTGACGCGGGGGTTTCCTGCGCCCGCTTCCTAAAAAGACCCGGTTGCGGTTTTGCCTCACCCTTCGGCTGCGGTTATCAGAAGGTGCGAGCCTGGTCCCACCGGGATTTGCCGGCAAGCCGCGGCCGCAGGGCGAGGGTACCCAGGCTGCCGCGAGGTGCCTTGCCTGGCCAGGCACCGCGAAAACAGGTCCCAACAGGATTGCATGTCCATGACAGAAATCAAAACCATCCGCGTCGGCCATAGCCCCGATCCCGATGACGCCTTCATGTTCCACGCGCTGGCCAACGAAAAGATGATCACGCCGGGCCTGCATTACGTCCATCAACTCGAGGACATCGAAACCCTCAACCGCCGCGCACTTGAGGGCGAGCTGGAAGTCAGCGCCGTGAGCATCCATGCCTACGCTCATCTGCTGGACAAGTACGCCTTGCTGCCGAGCGGTTGCAGCATGGGGGATCAATACGGCCCTCTTCTCGTGGCCAAAAAACCAATGAGCCTGGGCGACCTGAAAGGGAAAAAGATTGCCGTTCCCGGAACGCTCACGACCGCCTTCCTGACCTTGAGCATCGCGCTCGACCGGGATTTCACCTACGAAGTGGTGCCGTTCGATCAGATCCCCGAGGAGGTCATCTCCGGCAGGCAGGAGGTGGGCCTGCTCATCCATGAGGGACAGCTCACCTACAAGTCGATGGGTCTGCACGCCGTGTGCGATCTGGGGGTTTGGTGGCAGGAGAAAACCGGCCTTCCGCTACCCCTGGGCGGGAATGTGGTGCGCAAGGATCTGGGCATGCCCCTCATGCGCCAGATCAGCGTCGATATCAAGAAGAGCATTCAATATGCGCTCGATCACCGGGAAGAAGCGCTGAATTATGCGCTCAAGTATGGCCGCGGCATCGATCCGAAGCTCGCGGACCAGTTTGTCGGCATGTATGTCAACGCCTGGACGCTTGACTATGGCGAAAAAGGAAGGAAGGCGATTCGCAAGCTCCTGGAAGAAGGACATCGCATCGGACTGCTCCCTGCCCCGGTGCAAGCCGAATTTGTAGATTAGCGGGATGCGGTCATCCCCTGGCCGTGGCCTTCGCGGCGGAGTCCTTCCCTCGATGACCGCAATCCTCTCCTGCTTCCTTGCTGGGCGTTCAACCAGGTTGAGCGCCCTTGGCGTTTTTTGCGCCTGGGCGGCGTTTGCCGGCTCGGGCCGGTCGCAAAACTTCACTCCCGAACAATCGGCCGCGCGCTTAAAAGCCCCCAACGGGCTCAAGGCCGTCATGGTCGGCGCCGAACCCGAGGTGCGCCAGCCGCTATCGATGAGCTTCGATGCGCGCGGCCGGCTCTGGGTGCTCCAGTACCTGCAATATCCCAACCCGGCCGGCTTGAAGGCCGTCTCGCGCGATCAGTTTTTGCGCACCGTCTGGGATAAAAAACTCGAACCGCCTCCGCGCGGTCCCGCGGGCGCCGACAAGATCGTCATCCTCGAAGATCCGGGTCCCGATGGCCGTTTTCGCAAATCGAAGGAAGTCATCACGGGGCTGAACCTGGCGACCGGCTTTGCGCTGGGCCGGGGCGGCATCTTTGTCGTGCAGGCCCCTTACCTGCTCTTTTATCCGGACAAGGATCAAGACGACCGCATCGACGGTCCGCCCGAAGTGCTTCTTGACGGCTTCGGCATGGAAGATTCCCATGCCCATGCCAATTCGCTCGTTTGGGGGCCCGACGGCTGGCTTTATGGCGCTCAGGGGAGCACCGTCACCGCGCACATCCGGGGAATCACCTTCCAGCAAGGGATCTGGCGTTACCATCCGGAAACAAAAAAGTTTGAACTCTTCGCCGAAGGCGGAGGCAACACCTGGGGCCTGGACTTTTCGCCGGAAGGCGAAGTTCTCGCCGGCACCAACTGGGGCGGCTTCGCCCTCTTGCATCAAATGCAAGGCGCCTACTACATCAAGGGGTTTGCCAAGCATGGCCCGTTGCAAAACCCGCACGCCTACGGCTATTTCGACCATGTGCCGTACAAGAATTTCGTGGGCGGCCATGTGACGTGTGGCGGCGTGCTGCACCAGGGCAAGGCGTTGGGCTCGGCCTTCGATCGCACCTACATCGCGGGCAATCTGTTGTCGAATGTCGTCAACTGGCACAAGCTTGACCCGGCCGCCAGCAGCTACACGGCCAGCCATGGCGGGGTCTTCCTCAATCCGCGCGATGCCTGGTTTCGCCCCGTCGATTTGCTCGATGGACCCGACGGCGCCATTTACATCGCCGACTGGCACGATCACCGGGCCACTCACCTCGACCCGATCGACAACTGGGACCGGCGCAATGGCCGCATCATCAAGGTGCAAGCGGAGAACGCCGCGCCGCTTTCCCCCTTCGACCTGAAGGGCAAGACATCCGGCGACTTGGTGGCCTTGCTTGAACACCCCGAAGTCTGGTGGCAAAGGGAGGCCTTGCGCCTGCTCTATGAGAGAAAAGACGCCAGTATCGCTTCCGGTTTGATGGCTGCCATCAAGGATCCGCAAACTCCGCATCCGGTGCGGCTGGTCTGGGCGCTCAACGCCACGGGTCAGGCCAAGGAGCCCGAGCTCGTCTCGCTGCTTACGCATCCCGACTTCGCGGTGCGGATGTGGGCCGTTAGGTTGCTCGGCGATCCGGGCACGGTCCAGTCCGAATCGATCAAGCCCCTTTTGGAAGCGATCCGCAAGGAGACCAATCCCAGGGTCGTGGCGCAGATGGCCTGCAGCGCCAAACGGCTGCCCACCAGCGAGGCCCTGCCCTTGATCAAGGCGCTTTGCCTCAACCCGGTGGCACCCGCCGATCCGCAAATTCCCCTGCTTGTCTGGTGGGCGCTCGAAACTCATGCCGTTTCCGGGCAAAAGACGATCGCCTCGTGGGTTGCCGACAATGCCTGGATCAAATCGCCCCTGGTGGCCAGCCACCTGCTCGAACGGTTGACCCGGCGCTACACCGCCAAGGATGCCAACCCGAAAAACGAAGGCTACAAAATCGTTGCATCGCTTCTGCGTAAAGCGCCGGCGCCCGCGACAGCGGGACTGGAAAAGGCGCTCGATGGTCAGTTTCTAGCCAAATTTCCCGAACCGCTCAAGAACTGGCTCGATCGCAAGCGTTCCGACGACACGACCTCGGTGCAGTGGATCACACTCGGAACGCGCCTGGGCGATGAAGATAGCTGGTTTCAGGCATTGGCGCGAGTCAGCGGGCCGAAAACCGAAGAAGGCGATCGCCTGAAACTGATCAAGCTGGTCGCGCAATCGGGCAAGCCCGAAGCGCCGGGCGCCCTCATCGAGATTTTGGAAAATAGCACCAAACCCCCGGTACTGAGCGCGACACTCGACGGCCTGGCCGGTTTCGCCGATCCGGCCGTGGCCGAAGCGGTGCTCAAGCGTTTTGCCAAATGGCCAAAAGGGGTGCAAACCGCGGCGATCAACCTTCTGGTGGCCCGGCCCGCCACCGCAGCGAGCTTGCTCGACCTGCTTGATACCGGAAAAATCGCGCAGGATGCGATCAGTCTCGATCAGGCGCGCAGGCTCTCGGTGCACAAGGATGCCGAGCTGGCCAAACGCGTGGAAAAGCGCTGGGGCAAACTGGCGCCCGCCACCGAGGGCGAGAAGCAGGCGCGCATCTCCTACATTCAACTGATCATCGGCCGCTCCAATGAATCCTCCCCGGACAAGGGAAAAGGGATCTTTGAGCAAAAGTGCGCGACTTGCCATCAACTGTTCGGCAAGGGGCAAAAGGTTGGCCCCGATCTGACGAGCGCCGACCGGCAGATGCTCGCGCCCTTGGTGGGTCACATCGTCGATCCGAGCGGTCATGTCCGGCCCGAGTTCCGGGCCTGGGTGCTCGAAACCAAGGATGGGCGTATTTTGACTGGCCTGGTGGCCGAGGAAACGGCCGGCGCCGTGACCCTGCTCGATGCCAAGGGAGAGAAACAGGTCATCGGCCGCGACCGGATCGAGACCTTCAAACCTTCAGAACTATCGCTCATGCCCGAAAAGCTGCTCGATGGCTTGAGCGATGCCGAGATCGTCGATTTCTTCGCCTACTTGAGGCTCAAGGAACCGCCCAAATAACGAAGGTATCGGAGAAGTTCACTGACGAAAGTTCGAAGACGAAAGTAAGAACAAACAACTAGGTAACCAAAGGAGATCGATGATGTCTCAGGAAATGAATCGGCGGCAATTTGGTTTGAGCGCGGCGACGCTTTGTGCCTCGGCGTCGGTTTTTGCCGCGGGCCTTCCCGGCGCGAACGCGGCGAACGCCCGTGAAGAAACGCCCGCCCAAAAGCTCAAGCTGAAAAAAGCGGTCAAGTTCGGCATGATCGGCGGCAAGGGCTCGGTGGAGGAGAAATTCAACCTGATCAAGAAGCTGGGCTTCCAGGGGGTGGAAATGGACAGCCCCTCGGGCGTCTCGGTGGAAGAAGCGGTTGCCGCCAAGGACAAAACCGGCATCGTCATCCACGGCGTGGTGGACTCGGTCCACTGGAAAGACACCCTCAGCCACCCCGACGAAGCGGTGCGCAAAAAAGGCCTCGACGCGCTCTTGGGTGCGATCAAGGATTGCAAGGCTTACGGCGGCACGACGGTGCTCTTGGTTCCGGGCGTGGTCAACAAGGATGCGACTTATGAGCAATGCTTTGAGCGCAGCGCGGCCGAAGTGAAAAAAGCGATTCCACTGGCCAAGGAAAGCGGCGTGAAAATCGCCATGGAAACGGTCTGGAATAACTTCATCACCAAGCCCGAGCAGATGGTGGCCTATGTCGATCAGTTCCAGGACGACACGGTCGGCGCCTACTTCGACATCAGCAACATGATCAAGTACGGGGTGACGCCCGCCCAGTGGATTCGCATCCTGGGCAAGCGCCTGCTCAAGTTCGACTTCAAGGGTTATTCCAAGGCCAAGACCTGGTGTGAGATCGGCCAGGGGGACGAAGATTGGCCCGAAGTGCTCAAGGCGCTCGTCGAAGTCGGCTACAAGGGAGAATTTGCCACTTCGGAAGTGGGGGGCGGCGGCGAGGAGCGTCTCAAAACGATCGCCCAACAGATGAATAAGGTGTTGGGGCTGTAGGGAGCGTCACAAAACGATCGCCGAACAGAGGAACAAGGTGCTGGGGCTGTAGGGAGGGTCTCCAAAGATCGCCGAAAAGAGGAACAAGGTGCTGGGGCTGTAAGGCGCTTCACGGGGTTCGACGACTGGGGGCTCGCATCTTTTTTTAGGTGCGAGCCCCGGTTTCATTGGGGGCGAAAGAAACCTCAGGAATCGAAGTCGATCACGACTCCATCGTTGCGCCCGGCCAGGTAGCGCACCTTTTCCGGATCGAGCCCATTGCGCAGAAAACGCACGGAGCCGTCGCAATAGCCAAACGACACTCCGGCCGGATGGCGCGAACTGAACGCCTGCGGCGCGGGGCCGTTGATTTGCGCGGAATCCTGATCGAGATGCCACATCACACAGCTGATGTAGACGGCTCCCGAATCGGACAGGCCGACCATACCCGACCAGAGGGCGGCCCACTTGAAATCCTTCTCGTCGTAGCTGCATTCGCCCAGCGCCACCGTCTGGGAACTGCCGTCAAGGATATCCGCCATGCGGATGCGGCTGTTTTGATACATGGCCCCGCCATGATCGTAGTTCACCAAAAGCACGGGCGCCGACGCGGGACCGGAGACGGCGCGGTAATTGGACATTCCGTGCAGGTAGCGAAATCGATTCTGATCCGGACCATCGTCGGAGGCGCAGCGAAACACCTTGAGCGGGGTCTGGCTCAGTTTGTCCGGCACCATCTCGGGCCAGCAGACGACGACATTGCCGCCAAAATCGGTGGTGGCCACCGCGAGCTTGTCGTAAAGCGGCTGCTGTTCCAAATAAGGGAGCAAGATCGCGCCCCATCCCCACCCCGATTGAAAATTATTCGGATTGCGAAACGCGGGCGGATAGGCTCCCTGGGCGTCGTGATACGACGAAAGGCCAAGCATCAATTGTTTCAGGTTGTTGACACAGACCAGTCGGTTGCTGGCTTCGCGCACCTTTTGCACCGCCACCAACAAAAGCGCAATAAGCAACGCGATGATCGCGATGACGACCAGCAGTTCAATGAGGGTGAAGCCCTTGCGATGCGCCGCGGTCCTTGGTGGAAACGGGCTTCCGACCGGCAATCCACGGCAATTCATCGCGCCCACCTCCTGGAAAAGAACTGCAAGCCCGAAAGGAGAACGGAAACTCAGAGGAATCGGATCTTCGCGGAAAGGAAGATCCAGGGGGAGCTGGAAACTTAGGGTCCATTGTAAAGGAAGTGGAAAGAAAGAGTGGGTAACTCTCTGTATCGATCCCCTACCGAGGAGCAGATTCCTGGAAGTTTCAACTGACTGGGCAAGCAGGGAGATTTTGGGATCGTGCTTGCGATCGGCCAAAGTCCACGCCCCCAACCCTGATTCCCTTTTTCCTTTCGCGACCTATTCTTTCAGTTCCGGAAGGAACTGAAAGAAGACTCCTGGCAGAGCGATCCAACGGCGGTATTTTCGAAACCTGCCGCCAGTAACCCATACCATAAGCAGCAGCATAAGATTACAAAAAAAGGCAAGAAAACCGTAAAAAGAGGAATGCGATGTCAAGCCCCATGCCAATGCACCACAAATTGTTGATATCAACCACTTTCGATCTTCCTGGTTATATGATTGTCGAGTATCGGGGTCTGGTGCGCGGCCTGATTGTCCGTGCTCCCACCATCACGCAAGGGTTTCTTGGTGGCTTGAAAAGCCTGGTGGGGGGCAAGATCGGAGCCTACACCGAAATGTGCGAACAGACGCGAGATCAGGCACTTCAAGAAATCGAAAAGCATGCCATGGAACTGGGGGCCAATGCGATCATCGGCTTTAGGTTCGACGCAACCGACATTGGCGGCGGCCATTCCGCCGCGACCGAAGTGCTTTGCTACGGCACCGCGGTCTTCGTCGAAAAAGCCTGATCTTGGTGTTTTTGTTTCTCTCCTTTCCAAGCCAATACATCTATGACGCCTGATGAATTTCGCGAGCAGGGCCACCGGCTCATCGACTGGATTGCCGACTACCGCTCCGGCCTGGCCTCGCGGCCGGTGATGGCCACGACCCAACCGGGAGCGATCAAGGCCGCGTTGCCCGCGAGCCCTCCCCGGGGGCCGGAACCCTACGAAGCGCTCATCAATGACCTCGATGCGATTCTGATGCCCGGCCTGACCCACTGGCAGCACCCCCGGTTTTTTGGCTACTTTCCTTCCAACGCACCGCTTTCGAGCGTGCTCGGCGACCTGATCAGCTCGGGCCTGGGAGTGCTTGGGCTCAACTGGCAGGCGAGCCCCTCCCTGACCGAACTGGAGGAAGTGACCACCGACTGGATGCGGCAGATGACCGGGCTCTCGGCAGCCTGGTCCGGCGTGATTCAGGACACCGCCTCGGTCTCGAACTTGATCGCCTTGCTCAGCGCCCGAGAACGAGCGACCGACTTTTCGCTGGCCAAGGGGGGTCTGCAAGATCAGGCCAAGCCCCTCGTCGCCTATGTCTCGGCGCAAAGCCATAGTTCGGTGGAAAAAGCGGCCCTGCTCGCGGGATTGGGAAGAGACAATGTGCGGCAGGTGCCGGTCGACGATTCCTACGCCATGAACGCCGCCTTGCTCGAAGAGGCGATTTGCAGCGATCTTGCCGCCGGAAAGTTGCCCTGTGCCGTCGTGGCGACGACAGGCACCACCGCGTCGACCGCGCTCGATCCGATTGCGGCGATTGCAGAGATCGCCGAGCGGCATCGCCTCTGGTTTCATGTCGATGCCGCCATGGCCGGTACGGCGATGATCCTTCCGGAATGCCGCGGGATGTGGCACGGGATCGAGCGGGCCGACTCGCTCGTGTTCGATCCGCACAAGTGGCTCGGCGCGGCCTTCGACTGTTCGCTCTACTACGTACGCGACAGCGATCATCTGGTGCGGGTGATGAGCACGAGCCCGAGTTATTTGCGCACGGCCGCCGACGGGCAGGTCAAAAACTACCGCGACTGGGGCATTGCGCTGGGCCGGCGCTTCCGCGCACTGAAATTGTGGAGCCTGATTCGCCACGAAGGGGTGAGCGGCATCGAGGCGCGGCTGCGGCGGGATTTGGAAAATGCGAAGTGGCTGGAAAGCCAGGTGTCCTCCACGCCGCAGTGGCGGGTCGTGGCGCCGGTCCCCTTGCAAACGGTGTGCGTGGTGCACGAACCGCCCGGCCTGATGGGCGATGCGCTCGATGCGCATAACCGCGACTGGGCCGAGCGCCTCAACCGGTCCGGCGCGGCCTACGTCACGGCGGCGACGCTTGGCGGCAGGTGGATGGTTCGTGTCTCGATCGGCAGCATGGCCACGGATCGGCCCGATGTCGAGGCGCTCTGGCTGGCCATGCAAAAAGAGGCGGCCGCCTGACCGTTTTCTGCATTCTCCCCAATTTGGGCCGCGAAAAACCACAAGGACTCCCATTCTCTTTTGCTCGATGTGGTCTATCTAAGCTTTGGTGGTCGCGTTTTGGCGTCCAGGAAGCGTTCCTTTGGCTTCGCCCTGGCCCCTTCGATGGGGCGTTTTTCTCCTATCCTGCGGCGGGCAAGTCGATCCCGAAGTTTGAGGCTACGATGACGATCCGCTGCGACGCCGAGTTTCAAGGGATGCAGCGGGTGGGCAAGCTCGTGGCACAGACCCTGGCTCACATGCGCGCCTTGGTGCGGCCGGGCATCACCACTTCGGAACTCGACGAAGCGGGGGCCGCGTTCGCCCGGGCGCAAGGCGCTCGCTCCGCCCCGCAGTTGACCTACAACTTTCCCGGCTTTAGCTGCATCAGCCTCAATGAACAGATCGTGCACGGCGTGCCTGGTCCGCGCGCGCTGGCTGAGGGCGATGTGCTCAAGCTTGATGTGACCCTGGAACTGGATGGCTACATGGCGGACAGTGCCGTGACGGTGCTCCTTCCTCCGGTGAGTCTGGAAGCCACTCAATTGGAACTTGCCGCACGCGCGGCGCTGAGCCGCGGCCTGCAGGCCGCCCGGCCGGGGCGAATGGTGCGCGCCGTGGGCGCGGCGATCGAGCAGACGGCTCGTCAAGCCGGCGTGGCGGTGTTGCGAGGTCTATCGGGGCACGGGATCGGCCGGCGATTGCATGAAGCGCCTGAAGTTCCCAACTGGAGCGACCCGCTGGCGCGCCACCGGTTGCATGAGGGACTCGTCATTGCGGTGGAGCCGATGTTTTCGGCACGAACGGCGCGCGTGATCAAAGACACCGACGGCTGGACCTTGAAGACACATAATCGCTCGCTGGCCGTCCATCATGAACACACGATCATGATCCGACGAGGCGAGCCGCTCATCTTGACAGCGGCCTAGCTTTCGGCAGGCCGGGAAGGATCGCAAATAGACCACGGTGAAGGGGAAACAAGCATGTCCACCATCTTCACGCTGCTGTTGCTCTCGCGATGGCTTGGCTCTGGCCAGGCCGAGGATCGTCCCTTTGCGTGCGATGTCTCCGGCCACTACACCGGCAATGCGATTCACCCTTTTTTTCGTCTAAAAATCGATGCTCCGCCGGCGCGCTCGTGGACTTACACCTTTTCGGACGACCGCTACGGTCAAGCAAAAGAGGCTCTTGCCAGCCGTAAGGGGACGTACGAGATCGAGGGCAACCTTGCGATTTTCTCCGAGAAGCTGGCGAAGCCCGGGCTGGACGGCGCGACGGAAACGCGCTTCGGTTTGAACTTCGGCCATCCGCAAGGCGTTCTGACGTTCAATCGTTTTTTTCCGAGCGCGGGCAAGGAGGAAGGACAAGACGCACCCAGGGAAATGGCCTACCGGCGCAAATGGTTTCAAAGCAAGAAAGGCGCATGGGAACTCTCCGAGGAACTCGATCTCACGCTGAAAAGTCCGCTCCCGCGCGGAAATCCCAAGAACTGGGAGGTTACCTGGAAGGGAAAGCGGGTTGTCTGGAAGGAGGGTGGGAAAAGTAAGACGGAAGAACCGATCAACCTGACTCTGAACTATCAGCAATATAAGATCGATTATTACTATGTCAAAAAGTCACCGCTTTCTTTCTGGATTCCGACCGATCTGATCCTTCATGGCGAATCGGGCAAAATCGACTCGATCGCCGTGACCAACGGCTGCATTGGCGACTTGCGCGGCTTTCATCCGCGCTATGGCGATGGCACCAAACAGCCCTGATTCTCTGGCGTGTAAGTCGTTTGGCGTGGTCCCGATCGAGATCTGAACGGAAGACTTCATGGCCGTGGCCGCAAACAAGCTTTCTTCCGGTCCCCATTCGCCCGCCTTCTGGCAACTTGTGCGTTGCTCTCATTCAAGGATTTTTTCTCTCTGCATTTTTTTTCTCACCATTCTGCCATGAGTTGACGCGTAGAATCGTCCGCGAGTCGAATTTCTCGCCGTTAGGCCCATCCACCGATGACTTCTCCCTTTGCCATCCGGCCGCTCGAACTGGTACGGGCCTTCATCATGGTCGCGGCCTTGTTCTTGATGATGCTGATGGGAACCATGCACATTCTCCACATGTGCGCTTTGCGTTCCTGGTGGGTGGAGGCGCCCTTGACTCTGGTCCCCATCGTGCCGGTTTTGTTCCTGATTGGCAAGCCGCGCGACGTCAGGTTGAGTTTCCTGTGGTTTTGCCTTGCCATGACCATTCTTTTTCTCGTGCATCGCTATTTCTTGCACTGGATGCATTCGAAAGACTTTCCGCAATGGCTCTTAACCTCGGGCTCCCACGTGATCGATTGAAACGGATCGCCATTTCGGGCATAAAAAAGCCAGCCTGAAGATCTCTCCAGGCTGGCAAATGCATCAAGCGAATATTCCGAGGACCGACTCTAAAACGGATACTTCGGCAAGCGCAGCGTGCCCCAGTCGGTGCTGTTTTCCGCATCTTCCGGGATGGCCGAAGGAGGCGGCGCATTGGGATCCGCCTCCACTTTGACCACGGTCGAATAATCCTTGCCATCGACCGTCAGTACGACGCGGTAAGTTCCCGGCGCCGCGGGACGACCTGGCAGGAAGCCAGCGGCTCCACCCTGTCGACCTCCGCCACCCTGGCCTCCGCCCGGACGGCCTGCGCCTCCACCCCCTGGACGATTCTGCCCGCCGGCGCCACCTGGGCGCGGTGGGTTGGCTGCTCCGCCTGCCGGTGGTTGATTTCCTGCGGCCGGAGGCGTTGGCGCTCCCGGCGTGGTCGGCACGGGCTTCGTCGGGTTAGGATTGGTCGCCATGGGCGGCTGCTCTTCGGCGCTGCCCTCCGCGCTCGGGGGAGGAGTCACTCGGGTGCCGCCACCGCCTCCGCCCATGCCGCCGCCGAAACCACCGCGGCCACCGGCCGCATCGTTGCGGTCGATGTTGGCCGCCATGTCCCAGCGGACGACTTGCAGGCCCGCTTCGGCAACGGGCCGCAAGGTGCGGATCGTCTTGCCTTCGATGTCGACGACCTTCAGTTCGATCTTCTCGGGCTTCTTGGGAAGCGAGTAGAAGATGGCGGCGCCCGGTTCGGGGTTCTGCCCGCTGAAGCGCCGATTGGTGCGGCCACGAGTCGGTTCGGGCTGCCACCGGTATGCGACCGCGGGCGTGTAGAGCTTGGGATCCGCCTTAAGCGAATTGGGTCCCAGTTGCCTGAGCGCCGTCGCATCCAGCGCCCAGATGCTTCGTCCGTGCGTGGCCACCACGATGTCTCCCATGACCGGATGCTGGGCAATTTCAAACACCGCGACGGTGGGAAGGTTGGTGTTGAGGTTGATCCAGCTCAAACCCCGGTCAAGCGAGACGAAGAAGGCGAACTCGGTGCCGCAATAGAGGAGATTCTCGTTCTTGATGTCTTCGCGCAAACAGCGGGTCGATCCGGTGGGCAGGTTCGCCGTGATCGGCTTGAAGGTCTTGCCGAAATCCTCCGTCATGAACAGGTAAGGCTTTTCGTCGTTGAAGCGGTGAGCGTCCACCGCGACGTAGGCCCTGCCCTCGGCAAACTTCGAGGCCTCGATCGTCGCGATCCAGGTGGCCTTGGGCAGACCGAGATTCGCGGTGATGTTGGTCCATTCCTTGCCGCCGTTCTTCGTGACCCAGAGCGCCCCATCGTCGGTGCCGGCCCAGAGGACATCGGGGTTCTTGGGCGATTCGGCGAGGGCGGTCATGCTGCCCCGTTTGGTCAGGGTCAGTTCAGGCGAGATCGGCTTGAGATCCTGGCCGCGATTGACGGAGCGCATCACATACTGCGAGCCGGCATAGAAGATACGCGGATTGAACTTGGAGAGCATATAGGGCGTGTTCCAGTTGAAGCGGTAAGGCGGCTGACCGCGCACCCGCTGTGGCCGTAGCGAGGTCATTTGCCCGGTCTTGAGATTGCGCCGGGCCATCCCTCCGTCTTGACTGGTCCAGTAAACGATGTCGGGGTCGGACCAATCGAAGCGGCTGGTGTAGCCGTCGCCGCCGCCCACGGAAATCCAGTCTTCATTGATGATCCCGCCGCGGCGGGAAATCCCCGGGCCCGACCAGGAGCCATTGTCCTGCAAGCCGCCGGTGACCGAGTAAGGGACTCTCGGTGAAATATCGACATGGTAAAACTGGCCGACCGCAGTCGTGTTGAGGTGATCCCAGTTGGCCCCCTGATCGTAGGTCATGTACACGCCGCCGTCGCAGCCAATGATCATGTGATTGCCATTGGTGGGAGAAACCCACAGGGCGTGACCATCGGCATGAACCTGATTGCCGAAGTTGTCCTTGAAGGTCGCGCCGCCGTCGGTCGAGATGTGCTGGGAAACCCCCAGGGCATAGACATTGTTTGGGTTTTGCGGATCGACCCGCACCACGGAAAAGTACATGGGCCGCGGGTTGAGGCTGTTGACGCGGATCCAGGTGTCGCCGGCGTCGTCGGAGCGGTAGATGCCGCCGAATTCGTGACCGTCGCCGCCCTGGAAGTCCTGAATGTTCTGATTGTGGCCGCCGTAGGAGAACGAGTTGGGCCGGGTGCGGCTGGCACCGCCTGGCCGGTTTTCCACGACAAGGGTCGCGGTTTTGACTTCCTCGCCGCGCTTGAAAGTCACTTTGATCTTGTCGTCTACCTTCTTGGTGCGGATGAAGTCTTGCAGGTCGTTATTGCCGGTCAATTTTTTGTCGTCAAGCGACTGGATGATATCCCCTTCTTCCAGGCCGGCTTTGTCGGCGGGGCCGCTTTCGCTGACCGTGGTCACGCGCACGCCGCCCTCGGCGTCGGCGCCGAAGACACCGACATAGACGTCGGTCGGACCGCGTGCTCCCGCAGGCCCGCCTCCTCCTCCCCCACCGCCGCCACCCGCACCGGGGCCGCGCTGGGCTTGGCCGGGGCGAGCCGCCAGTGCGATCTCGATCGGGATCTCGTCGGAGCCGCGGCGCACCTTCAGGGTGATCTTGTCGCCCACTTTTTTGGGCCGCATTCCTTCGACGACCTCGTTGTACGATTTGACCGGTTTGTCGCCGAAGGCAGTGACGATGTCCCCCACCTTGAGCCCGGCCTTGTCGGCGGGACTTCCCTTGGGGATCTGGATGATGCGCGTCGAGGTCGGGCCATCCATGGCGGACGCGCCGGAGTAGGTTGTGATCGGCGGCAGGCCCATCCCGCTTTTCGCACCGTCGATAATCGCGTAAACGATCGTGGGATCCTTCGCATGCCAGGACAGGCCGATGCGCCCCTTGTCGGCGGCAGGAATCCCCTGGACGATCTTTTTCCAGGTTTTGCCGCCATCGACCGTCTTGTGGATGCCGCCCCCCGGTCCCCATTTGCGGATCGGGTCATAGCCGTCGTACCCGTCCTTTTTCTTCTCGTCGCCGGGCCAACTGTCGAAACCGTCGCGCAGGCGATCCCAAAAGGCGACGAGCAAGGTATCGGGATCCTTGGGATGCATGATCATGTCGATCACGCCCGTGTTGTCGTCGATAAAGTGAATCTTGTTCCAGGTCTTGCCGCCGTCGGTGGTTTTGAAAACGCCACGCTCGGAGTTGGCCCCCCATAACCTTCCCTGCGCGCCGACGTAGACGATGTCGGGATTCGTGGGATGAACGATGACTTTGGCGATCTGATAAGTCTCCTTGAGGCCCATGTTCTTCCAGGTCTTGCCGCCGTCGGTCGATTTGTAGACCCCGTCGCCCCAGGAGACCGAGTTGCGCGGATTGATCTCGCCCGTGCCGACCCAGACGATGTTTTTGTCCGTGGGGGCGACGCACACATCGCCGACGGCCACGGTTTTTTCCCGGTCGAACTGATGCTCGAAGGTGATGCCGTTGTTGACGGTTTTCAACAGGCCCGAACCGCCGAAGGCGACCCAGAAGGTGGTCGGTTCTTTTTCGTAAACGGAAATCGCGGTGACGCGGCCGCCCATATTGGCTGGGCCAATGGATCGCCACTGGAACGCCTTGGTCCAGCCATCGGGTAAAGCGAGTGGTGCCGTCGGTTTGGCGGCGGTTTCGGCGCGATCGGCGGTTGGTCGTCTTTGGCCGGCAGGCTGGGCCAGGGCCGATCCGCTCATCGAAACCAGGGCGACGAGGGCCATGGCCACCCAGGTCAAATGCTTACCGCGCGGGGCGAACCGAGAAATAGGGCGGCCGTGCAGAGCGATCCGGGGAAGGCGTGTGCCGCCCTGGCGAATGTGCGAGTTCATTTTTGGCAAACCCAAAGTGCGAAAGTCAGAAGGAAGTACGAGAGGCGTTTTGGGCAATCGACGGAAGGAGGCGGGAGGGAGCGCCGCCTTCCTCAATCTTTCCTAAGCAAAAGGAGCATCGGCGTGGAGGGAGAACTTGCGAGGAAATAAGACAATCGGTCGATTTTTTTTTAGCCCATGGCGGGGGTGGAGCCGTTTGTCGTGGGTGAACCTTCCACGACAAATCGGGGAGTCGCCTGGGAGCGCACCCCGCGAGAGACCACCTCAAGGTCAAGCTGGCCCTTCATCGGCTCGACATGAGCCACCCGCACCACGACGGTGTCGCCCAACCGGAACGAACGCCCCGGCCCAGCCAGCGTTTGGGTTTCCTCGTCGAGATGATAGCGGCCAAACCCCAGCGAGCGCACGTGCACCAGTCCCTCGACCGGGATCGTTTCGCCCTGGGCAAAAAATCCATAGTCCGCCACACCGGCGATTCGCGCGGAAAATTCCATTCCCAATTGGCCCGCGATCCAGTCGAGCAGGCGGGTCTTGGTCAGTTCCCTTTCCGCCTGTTCGGCTCGCCTTTCCATCCGGCTGCAATGCATGCCGATCGCTTCGAGCTCTCCTTCGTCGGTGCGCGCCGAACCGGTGCGAACGAGGCGATCGACCAAACGGTGGGTCGACAGATCGGGATAGCGGCGAATGGGAGAAGTGAAGTGGCAATATTGATCCGTGGCCAGGGCGAAGTGTTCGTCGGCCTTGGCCGTGTACACCGCCTGCTTGAGCGATCTCAATAGGCTGAAATGGATCGCATAGCGCTCCGGTGCGCGCCGGCTTGTCTCCAGCAGGTTTTGCAGATCTCTTCGGTCGGGATTGGGGCCGGTCTTGTAACCCAGCGATTTGACGAAACGGCCAAACGCCTTGAGTTTTTCCGGATCGGGCGCCGGATGCACTCGGTGAAGATAGGTGATATTGAGATCTTCGAGTTTTCCCGCGACGGCCTCGTTGGCCGCCAGCATCAGTTCCTCGATGAGGCGGTGGCTCCAGTCGTGGCTGCGCCAGTGCGCCGAGGTGACCTTGCCGTTGGCGTCGAGATCGAGATGGGCTTCCGCCAGCTCCAGTTCGAGAGCCCCACGCCGCAGGCGCTGGCGATTGAGCAAGCCGGCCGCCTCACGGGCAAGCTTGACGGTCTCGTCGACCATCGCTTCCTCTGCCGACCGTTCCTTTTCCGTTGGCGCTTGCCCTGCCGCTTCTGCGGGCTCGATGATCTCTTGAGCCTGTTCGTAGGTCAGACGTTTCGCCACGCGAATGACCCCCCGGGCCAAACGGGACTGAATCACTTTGCCCTGGCTGTTGATCGAGAACAGCACGCTCTGGACGTAGCGAATCTTCCCCTCTTGCAAACTGGCCAGGTGATTGCTGATCACCTCGGGGAACATCGGAATGACCATGCCGGGCAGATAAACACTGGTGCCGCGCCGGCGGGCTTCCAGGTCGAGCGGCCCGCCCACGGGAGCGAAATGACCGACATCGGCGATATGCACCGCGATGTCGAATCCGCCAAGAGGCCGCCTGGCCACGGAAATGGAGTCGTCAAAATCCTTGGCGTCGACCGGGTCGATCGTGATGGTGAAGGTGCTCGTAAAATCCTCGCGGCCATCAAGCGAGGTCTCGTCAAAGGCCGCGGCGGCCTTGCGTGCTTCTTCGAGCGCGTCGTCGGGAAAATGATCAGGCAATCCATGCGCCCGGATCACGCTTAACAGATCGACGCCAGGGTCGCCCCACTTCCCGAGAACTTCGGTGATGACCCCTTCGCCTCGTTCCGTCGCGCTTGGGAATTTGACGATTTCGATGACCACCTTGTCGCCAGGCCGTGGATGGCGCGTGGAGGCATCGGCGACTTCGATTGAGCGCAAAAGCGCTTTGCCGTCGCCTCGCACAAATCCCTTGCCGCCGGTCGAGCTTTCAAAATAGGTGCCGACGAAGGTGGAGCGGGAACGCTCGACGATGCGGACGACTCTGGCCCTTTGAGGCGGTGCACGGCGACCCTTGCGATCGACACGCGCATCGCGCACAAGACGCCTGACGAGCACGCGATCTCCGCCGGCCGCGTCGAGGCAATCTTCCTCGAAGATCCGCACATCGGGCAGTTGCACGCCATCGAGCGGTTCGGGCCGAACCCAGCAGGCACCCGCGACGCTACGCCGGAAGGTGCCGATGAAATCTCCCTTGGCCCGCACCGGGCTTTCCTTGATGCGGCGCTTACTTGCAGCCGGTGCGGGCAAAGATACCTCTTCGGCCTCGGCATCCTTGGAACGCTCGGGAAGATGCACTTTTTTGGATCGGCGCGTTTCGCCTTCGTTTTCATCGGACCGCTTTTCGCGGTCGGAGGGTTGGCGATCAGGTCGCTCGTGGGAAGTTGGTTCGCGGTCCGACTCGGGATGGGAGCTGGCAGGTTCTTTGGAAGATTTCGAAAACGAGTAGGGGGATCCGGGAACGACAATCGTCCCGCGCGGAGTCACCTCGACCTTGCCTTTGATCGCGAGGTCTCGAATCAGATCGCGAAATTCGGTGAATTCAATCGCGGGGATGTCGAGCCGGCGGGCTAGAGCTTTGTCCCGCAAGGGCTTGTATCCGGATCTTCTGATTTCGCTCAGAATCCGGGCCGTCCAGGACGGCGGAATCTTAAACATGCTGCACCTTCATCTATGTCGGGGCCGCCCGACTATCATGAGGTATCATAGGCTTTGGGCGAAAGATCGAAATAGCCCCCGGTGTGGGAATTTGCCCGAAAACGCCTGTTTCTCAACCGATCGACTGGACTTTTCGGCCCGTTTGACCCGGTTCGTCGCGCATGATCCGTCCATCCTCCATCGAGAGGATCCGATCGGCATAGGTTTCCAGGCGGTTATCGTGAGTGACGATCACCACGAGCCGCCCCTGTTCGTGAGCCAGATTGCGCAATAGCGAAATCGTGTTCAGGGCGTTTTTCGTATCGAGCGCGGCCGTCGGTTCATCGCACAAAAGGATTTGAGGATTGCCCACCAGAGCCCGCGCGATGGCGACGCGCTGCTTTTCCCCACCGCTCAGTTTTCCGGGCAAGAGGTGGGCCCGGGTGGTCAGGCCCACTTGCTCCAAAAGCGCCTGGCAGTCCTCGCGGCGATCCTGGCTTGCCGACCCCTTCATGGCGCCTGCCAGTTCGATATTGCCCAGGGCCGAAAGGGAAGCGAATAAATGGTATTGCTGAAAAATGAAGCCAAAATGTTTGGCGCGAATTCGGGTGAGCTCCGAACCGCTTTGCGAGGTGGCGTCCACTCCGGAGACGATCACCTTTCCTGAAGTTGGGCGCAGAATGCAGCCCATGATCGAAAGCAGCGTGGTTTTCCCGGATCCGGAAGGCCCGCAAATCATGACGACCTGACCCGATTCAAACGAGGTCGTGGTCGCCTGAAGCGGAATAAAGGCTTCGGCCCCCTGGCCAATGACGCGGGTCGCCTGTTCGAGCAACAAAATCGGTCCAGCCGCCGGCATGGCGATGGGAACCCTCACGAAGGTCAGTTGCGAAACACCATTTCCGGATCGGTGCGGTAGATCTTGATCATTCCGGGTACCGAGGCGAGCAGCGAAAAGAGAATGGTCCCGGCGAATACCAGACCAAAGAGCTCCGGATCGAGGACGACTTCGATGATGAAATCGTTGAGTGCCATGATCTCCCGGGCCGCAAGCGACATGGCCGCGCCTACCGCATAACCGGCGCTTGCCAAAATCATCGCCTGTATGGCGATGAGCCCCGAGATTTTCAACGACCCGGCGCCAAGCGCTTTCAAGATGGCGAACTCGCGCACATGATCGCTGACGTGAATGTGCTGGATCATGGTCAGCGTTCCCAGGCCGATCAAGATCCCCATCCCTGCCAGCACCAGAAAAAAGTTGCCGACACCGGTGCCCCGGCTCCAGTAGCGGATCGTGTGGCGACAGAAGCGCACTCGAGTGCTGGCGCGCAGTTCGGGGCCGACGATCTTGTTGATGGCTTCAACAACGGCTTCGGACTCCCAGCCTTGCACGACGCGCACCAAAAGCGCCGTCCCCTTGGAACTGCCGTAGCTCGTGAACGAACGGGCGTTGTCCAGGCTGGTGAACACGATCGGCGAGTTGATGAAGGTGCGGATGCCTTCGGTGAGGCCGACGACGGTGGCCATTTTCGCCTGGGTGGGGACGAGCGAGATTTCGGTGGTGTGGCCCAAACCCTTGCAATCGAGTTTCGTCAGGTCGGTGCGGTCGAGAATCACGGCCAGGTCGGCGTTGATCGCTTCGGCAGTGCCCTCAATGAGATTCCAGGGCGCAAGCATGGTCGCCCCTTTTTCAATTCCGATCAGTTCGACCACCTCCATGCCTCCGTCGTCGCGGCGCCACTTGGCCTGGCTGACGAGCACCATTTCCACCCGTTCGACTCCGGAAACCGACAACACCCTGTAAATGTCGCGATCGTCGAGCGGCAAAGTGAAGTCGAAATTGACGGTCCCGGAGGGGACGACCCAGATATCGGCGGTGCTATGGGCGGGAACGACCGCCATCGATTCCAAGGCGCCTTTGCGCATGCCCAGTTGCATGAGGCAAAGACCCACGGAAAAACCGACCGCGCCGATGGCGCCGAGGGTTTTCCCCTTTTCATGCAAAAGGATGGAGAATGCCAGCTTGAGGATCGGCCCAACCATGGATCTTTGGAAGTCCTCGAATTCTGCCAACAGGGAGAGTTTTTCTGCCCATGCGCCCTGAATAACTTAGGCTGCCTGAGAGAGATTCTCCATCGGGGTGCCTGGAGTCGTTGTCAGATTGAACGGATTTTCTTTGCAGCTGATTCAGGCGATAGCCCGGTAGAAGAAGAAAGCAGTTTTCCACGCGGAGACGCGGAGCCCACGGAGAAAAACAAAGACAAGGGAGAGAGAGGCAGGAGAGGGGACAGGCTGATAACTGCTCAAATCTTGTGGGTCGGGGTTTTTGCACCGCGTATAAAGTTGGGCCCTATTCCAAGCGATTTGGTGGGGTGATGGTCCGGTAGAAGAAGAAAGCATTTTCCACGCCGAGACGCGGAGCCCCACGGAGGAAAACAAAGATAAGGGAGAGAAAGGCAGGAGAGGGGACAGGCTGGTAACTGCTCAAATCTTGTGGATCGAGGTTTTTGCGCCGCCAATATAAAATTGAGCCCTATTCCAAGTGTGGGGTCCGTAAGGAATTAATGGCAGAGGCGCGGAGCAAAGACAAATCAAATATTTGAACATCTTTGGATTTGATGATATGTAAGGAGCTAGGTCATTCATCGCGTAGATGACTGCGGTTGATGCGTAGTGTTGGCGATTGCGATGGGTGCAATTGATTGACAATGCGTTTCGTTCCCTCTTTAAGGGTGGGCGCGCCGAAGTTCAGAAGGAGGCCAACGGAGAGATTCAACAGGCGCAGGTAGGTCAGCAGTTGTTTACAGTGAATCGCATTGATCTTCTCAACGGACTTAATTTCCAGTACAACCTGTTCTTCGACGATCAGGTCTGCGCGAAATCCTTCTTCGAAGACGATTCCTTCATACTCAATCCGAACGGGCTTCTGTCGCTCGACGACCAGTTGCCGCCGTTGCAATGCCCTTTCCAGAACGCTCTCGTACACCGATTCGAGAAGTCCAGGCCCTAACTTCTTGTGAATCATCAAGGACTCGTTGATGATAACGCCGGTAATCTCATCCAAGGTCCACATCTGTGACCTCCCAAGGATCCAAGTGTTCTTCGCAATTCCCACCGCGAATTTGCCGCCCGCGTAATCCCCCTTCCCACCCTATCCTCGGAAATCCAGTGATCGATCCAACCAGCCGCGGTTTTCTGAACCTGGCTAGCCATGCCTTCTCGGCCCATGGTCATGGTTCTGTGCGCTCTCTCCGCGCTCTCCCGCCTCTGCTGGGCAGAGCTCCTAACATCGGAAATTCATGACAAGCCAATCAGGCGGTGAATCTAATGAAGGTGGCTGGCAAAGGACTCCCTGGGTTACTGTTTGATTTCTTCTTTTTTTCTCCGTGCCTCCGCGTCTCCGCGTGAGAAATGTCTTTTCTATTATTGTCAGCGGCCCATCGACTGGACCGCTGACGGTGCCCTATGTGGCCAATCGCATCTCACATCACTTGGTGATGCCCAATTCATTCAAGATGAAGGCATACACCAATGCCTGTTCCTTAAGTGCCTCGTATCGGCCGGAGGCGCCGCCATGACCGGCGTCCATGTTGCATTTGAGCAAGAGGGGGCGGCTATCGGTTTTCAGAGTGCGCAGTTTTGCCACATACTTTGCCGGTTCGTGATAGAGCACCTGGCTGTCGTTGAGCGACGTGGTCACCAGGATGGAGGGGTAGTCGACTTTCGCCAGGTTGTCGTAGGGAGAATATTCGAGCATATACTTGCCGGCTTCCTTCTCCTTGGGATTGCCCCATTCCAGAAACTCTTGAACGGTCAAAGGCAGTGATTCGTCGAGCATGGTGTTGATGACATCGACAAACGGCACGCCCAGGTGAGCCACTTTGCAAAGGTCGGGTCGCAGGTTGAGCACCGCGCCGATGAGCAACCCGCCCGCGCTGGCCCCTTCGATGGCAAGGCGATTGCGCGAGCCATACCCCTCCTTTACGAGATGATCGGCGCAGGCGATGAAGTCGGTGAAGGTGTTTTTCTTTTTGAGCAACTTGCCGTCGAGGTACCATTGCCGGCCAAGATCGGATCCGCCTCGAATATGCGCCAGCGCGTAAACGACGCCTCGGTCTAAAAGCACTAATCGTGTGGGGCTGAAGGCCGGCGGCATCGTCGCGCCATACGAGCCATAGGCATAAAGGAAGATCGGGGCCGAACCATCCTTTTTGAGACCTTTTTTGTAGACAAGCGAGATCGGCACCTTGGTGCCATCCGCCGCGGTCGCCTCGATTCGTTCACTGGCATAGTTGTCGGCTTCAAAGCCGCCGGGGACTTCGGTGCGCTTCAGCAGGGTCCGCTCCTTGGTTGCCAGTTGATAACGGTACACCGAGTTGGGCGTGACCATACTCGAATAAGAGAACTGGATGGAGTCGGTTTCGAACTCGGGGTTATTCCCCAGGCCCGCGGTGTAGGAAGGTTCGGGAAAAGCAATGCGATGTGAGGTCTTGTTCGCCAGATCGACGACTCTCAGTTGAGGTAGGCCGGCTTCTCGTTCCTGGACGACCGCGTAGTTCTTGAACATCGCGATCCTTTCGGTGAACACTTCGGGCTTGTAGGGCTCGAAGTCTTTCCAACAGGCCGGATCGGTCGCGTCGGCTGGGCAGGTCATCCATTTGAAGTTGGTGGCCTTATCCTTGTTCGTGCGGATATGGAACAGTCCATCGCGGTGATCGATCAGGTATTCCCGGCCTTCCTCGCGCGGCGCGATCGTCTTCCAGTCGCCCTGCGGAGATTCAGCCAGGACGACGCGCTGTTCGGTGGTGGTCGAACTCATGGAGGAACTGACCAGGTACTTTTTGTCGCGTGTACGGCCGATCGACACACGGTACAGTTCGTCCTTTTCTTCAAAGACCAGTTTGTCCGCATCCTTCGGCTGACCCAAATGGTGGTGGAAGAGCTTGTGCGGCCTTTTGGCGGCATCTTCGACGACATAAAGGATTCCCTTGCCGTCCGCGGCGAATTCGAAGTCGGCCGCCTTGATCGAATTGTCCTCGATCAATTTGCCTGTTTTCAGAGCTTTGACCGAGATGTAATACTCGCGAAAACCGGTCGTGTCGGTCAAATAGGCATAAAGCTGCCCATCGTCGCTGACGCCGATGGGCCGAACGCTCAGGAATTTCTTTCCGGCCGCGAGCGAGTTGACATCGAGCAGGATCTCTTCGGCGCCCTCGAGGCTTCCCTTCTTGCGGCAATGAATCGGGTACTGTTTCCCTTCGACCGTGCGTGAGTAGTACCAATAGCCGTTGTCGCGGTAAGGAACGGCCAGATCAGTCTGCTTGATGTGAGACAGCATTTCCTTGTAAAGGGCAGCCTCGAACTCCTTGAGGTGAGCCGTGGCCTGTTCGCGGTAGGCATTTTCCAAATTCAGGTACTTGATGACTTCCGGATTTTTCTTTTCCTTGAGCCAGGACCAGGGATCTTCGATTTTGGTCCCATGAAAATCAAAGCTGTAAGGGATTTGCGCCGCGGTCGGCGGCTTGCCGCTTGGGGGTGCCTGCCCCAAAGAGAAGGCGGCCGAAGTCAAAAATAAGGCCAAAGCGAACCCGTTTGCCATCGATCGATCCCCCCAAATGCGCGGCACTTCATCTCTTCGACATGATAGATAGGCTTCTGCTCGCGACCTGCCCGGATCGGTTGATTGTCCCCTGGAACGCTTACCGCTTGCGTCGGATAATGGGGGAACCGGCTTTCTTGGTCGGAGCGCACTTTTTGTAATCACTTGGCTTTGAGGAAGCTCCCCATGGCGTGGCCTGTCTTAATCGTGGGTGCCGGACCGGTGGGCTTGACCGCCGCCGTGTCTCTCAGGCAGCAGGGGATCGATTGCCGCGTGGTGGAAAAAGCAGCGAAGCGCACCAACCAATCGCGCGCGGCGATCATTCACGCGCGCACCCTCGAACTACTTGAGTCGCTCGGTCTGGCGGGAATGTTTTTGGCCGAGGGGGTCAAGGTTCATGGCGCTTCGATCCACACCACAGATGGCCATCGCATTGCCCATTTTCAAATCGATCATCTGCCCACGCATTACCCTTATTTCCTGGGTTTGAATCAGAGCGAAACGGAAAGATTGCTCACCGAGGAGCTGTCCCGGCTCAATCTCGAAATCGATCGCGAAGTGGAGCTGATCGGTTTCACGCAAAATGACGAGGAAGTCGAAGCCCAGTTGCGCCATGGCGATGGCACGCTCGAATCGTTGAAAGCGTCTTACTTGCTTGGTTGCGATGGAAGCCGCAGCGCGACGAGGCACCAACTCGGATTGAATCTTGAGGGAGACACGCTCGACGACCAGTGGCTTACCGCCGATGTCCGCATCGATTGGGATCACCCGCGAGATGAGGCGATTGCCTTCCTGTCCTCCGAGGGATTCATGTTCGTCGCGGCGATGGATCGCGATCGCTGGCGCATCGTTGCCAATGTCACCGGCATGCAATTCGATCCGGAGAAGTTGCCGACGATCGAAACGGTGGTGGAGATTTGCAATCGCCGGCTGGGGATCAAGGCACGGTTCTACGATCCGGTTTGGATCAGCCCCTTTGCGGTCAATACGCGCATGGTTTCGACCATGCGCGTCAAGCGAGTTTTCCTGCTCGGGGACGCGGCCCATGTCCATAGTCCCGTCGGTGGCCAGGGGATGAACACCGGCATGCAAGATGCCTTCAACCTCGCCTGGAAAGTGGCCCTGGCGGTCAAGGGAGTCGCCGGCGAGGCGCTTTTGGAAAGTTACAACCAGGAAAGGCATGCCAATGCCAAACGCCTGCTGTCGTTTGTCGGTCCGGCCACCAAGATGGTTAACCTGCACAACCCGTTGACGATTGCCGGCAGGAACATGCTCATGCGCCTTGCCAGTGTGATGGGGGCGGGCGGAATGATTGCGAAGCGGATGAGCGAACTCGATGTCCATTACCGGGGCAGCTCGATCGTGGGCGAACATTTCATCCCACTATCGGAATGGATTCATTCCTTGCTCCACGGGGAAAGTCATCCCGGCCTGCTTGATTGCTGGGATTTTGGACGAGGACCTCGGCCCGGCGAACGAGCGCCCGAGGCGCATGTCGCGGAGTTCGGCCGCGAATTGCGGCTCTTTACCGACTGGCTGGGAGATCATCGGCACCAGGTACTTGTATTTACCGGCATCCATCCGGCGCATCGACGAGTGGAGGAGTTGATCCAAACGGTCAGCGACATCGAGAACAAGGCTGGCACGTTGCTGCGCCCTCGCCTGATCCGCGCGGCGAGCGTTACCGCCGCGACGGGACTGGTCGACCCCGATTCGGAGACGCATCACATTTACGGCGCGCGCTATGAATGCCTCTACCTGATCCGGCCCGACGGCTATGTTGCCTTTCGCAGTCAACCGGTCGATATCAAGGCGCTTACCGGTTTTCTTGAGAAGATCTTCGAACACTCGGTGATCTAATGCCTGGTTAAGGCGCCACGCGAAACACTTTCCCTTGCGGAGAAAAGGGGAGCCTGCTCCCCTGAGGCATCAGGAAGGCGTGCTCGCGTCGAACCTGAAAGATGTCGGTGCAACCATCAGTGATGATCAGGATGGGTGCCTTTTTGGGGAAATCCTCCGCTTTTTCCAGCAGGTCGATACCTGGCTTGAGCACGGTGCCTCCCCTGCCGCGAACCTTGACGGCGCCGGCGATGTCGACCACTTCCATATACCCTTGATCATGAGGATGAGCATCGCAAAACACGACGCGAACGCGGGATACTTCGCGGGCCATGGCGTAGCTGGCGATGGCTCCTAAGGCCTTTGCCAAAAGTACACGGTCCATCGATCCGGACGTGTCGAGTAGTACGCCAAAAGTACGCCCATCGGTCTGCTCGAGGGGTACATGCCAGGCTGGCCGGGGAATGTCGGGACTCGCGCTTTGACGCCGGCTCAGCCGGGCATAGGTGCGGCGCTTTTCCAGAGGAGTGATATTCAGGTCGAACCAGCGCGCCAGCTCCACATCCCAGGGAATGGGCGGTTGGCCCAGCGCCCGAATCTCCTCGATCAAGTGCGCGGGAACCAGGCCCCTGGAGCTTTGAAGGTGATAATCGAGCCCTTGCATGAGGCACTCGCGGTAGAACTGATCCAGGTCGCGGCCTGCCGCGCTTTGCCACCAATCGGGAAGGCCATCGATCATGTCGGCCCGGCCAATATCGCAGAAGGTGCGGCTCTTGCCGAACTTTTTCGAATCCAAAACAATCCGGTCATAGATCGCTTCGGCCGATTGTCCCGCCAGTGAGGAATCGTAAAGGCCGCCGATCGGGGGCAAGAGGCCGACGCCCATTTCCACAAGCCACTGATTGATCACGAAATCGCAGGCGACATTCCAAAGAAAGAAATTGCGCCCCTGGCAGCGCGTTTCATGGCGCAAACCCACATGCAGCAATTCATGGGCGATGACGAAGCGGCACTGTTCCTCGCTCAAGTTCGCCAGGGGGTTGATATAGATTTCGCGCATTTGGCTCGAGACGGCCGCCACCGTGATCTTGAGTCCTGAGCAAACCTGCTTGTCTTCAACGATCTTGAAATGGGCGGCCAGCGCCCCGAGCATCGGGTAGTGGCTCAAAAACCACTGTCGGGCCCTGCCCGCATGGGTCAACCCCCCCTGTCCGGACAGGGTCGATTTGTAGCCGCCAGCGACTTCAAGGGCATTGTCCGCGGCGCGGCGAATCCCTTCGGCGAATTGGTTGGCCCAGGTCTTGGGATCGAAATCGGCGCGCATGTGGAAATCGTGCTGATCGCCCGCCAGGCCAAAACCCTTGTAGGCTTGAGGAATCCCCTGAGCGCAAAACTTCAAATAAAGATTTTCTTCATCCTTGATTCGCTCCAGGGGAGGCAAGGGATAGTCAGGGGGGCGGCGGCCAAATTTCAACTGGCCAAGAAACTGGGCGACCATGCAGTCGCAGGCGGCGACCCACTCGTTTGGCGAGCTATGCGACTTCAGATGCCCAAAACCCAGGTGCAGCAGGCAATGGGCAAAAACGTAGGCCCATTCCGCCGGCTGGGCAATCCGCTTGGGGTGATACTTGATGATGGCGAAATGGGTGTAAGAGGGGGCAAGCTGGATAAGCGCCCAAAAGTTCTCGGGCCGGGTGGGCGACTCGTCGGCAGCGAGGTGCACCGGCTGCAATTGCGAGAACAGCGGATGTTGGGAGACCAAACTCCAGCCTTCGGCGCGGGCGTCGTCGGCCGCCTTGCGTTGGGGATTGGATTTGGCCATTTCACTTCTCCGCCAAGCGAGGCAGATCGCGGACAATTTCCACCATCAGCCAGTCGGGCAGTCCCTGGCCATGTTCATCCTGGCTCAGGATCATCTGGGCCATTTCCAAAGAAAGCACCGACAGGTCCTTGAGCAGACCCTTGCCGCGATGGGCCAGTTCCTTGTGCCCGGCGTGTAAGTCCTGTTTTTCGCGAGGTAGGTTCTTGATCAGATGGGCGCGAAACGACTGCGCCAGGAAATAAAGCACATCCCGATCTTCGGGTTGGCTTGGCCATTTCTCCTTGCCGTCCAGGATCGCGGTGAGGGTGTGGCGGGTTTTGGCCTGTTTCAAGAAGGCGCGAAACTGAATGGCGTGGTGCGAGGAAAGGCAGCCATGCGAAAGCAGTTCGAGCACCGCTTGTGAGGGTTCCGCGCCATAGCTCTTGAGCGCATCGCTGAGCATGTGCCACGACCGGGGCGTCGTGAAGGTTTCCTCGGTTTTGGAGGGCTGGGTCCAGAGATGGTCGGGACGGGTCTGGATGTATTCGATGACCCAGGGGTGGATGCCCGCTTCGTAGGCCCAGTCGAGCCAGTCCTTGGCCTTGGCGATCAGGTTGACATGAATCATCCGATTGATCAGTGCCGAAGACATGGGCTTGACGATGGCGCTGTCCTGGGCGCGGTTACCCGCGCCAATCACGACCGATCCGGCCGGCAGGTGGTATTCTCCAATGCGACGTTCGTGGATCAGGCTGTAGAAGGCTTTTTGTACCTCGTGAGAGCAGGCATTGAGTTCATCCAGGAACAGGCAATAGGGTTCTTTGCGGGCAATGGCCGCTGGGGGGCAGAACCGGCTGGTGTCGCCCACGATTTGGGGCACGCCAATGAGATCTTCGGGGGCAAGTTGGCTGCCAAGCAGAGAGACGCAGGGCAGACCCACCTTGTGCGCGAACTTCTCGACGATCGACGACTTGCCGATTCCCGGCGGCCCCCAGATGAACACGGGCCGTGCGATCGCGACATTGAGCAGGAAGTCAAACAAGTCGCGGGTGGAAAGGGAAACGGGCAAGTTCATGAACGGCAAGGTCCTCAAGGGTTCTTCAGGCAGCGAAAAACTGGCAGAAACAGCGGTTGATCTCTCCGGAACCGGCCACTTCCGTGTCGATTGCCAGCCTTACAGATCTTTCCATGGACTTACGGGTATATTTCTTATTTTCTTAAGGGGTACGGCAGAAAATTGCCCAATAGCGAGGACCGGGGGCTTTCGAGTCAGGGCGACCGTCAGGAGGTTGCGATTTGCGAGGATTTGCAAGAAGACGCCAAAGATATGATGATTTGACGTTTCGCGAATCATCCCGGAGCGATCGCCTTCGCACTTGAAGACATCCGGCGAGGGAGGCTGTAGGCTAGGGAAAAACGCGCACCCAAAGGTCAAACCATGGTCGATCCGCAGGAACAAAAACTGGCCAAGGCCAACCTGGAATCCAGGGATGTGGAGTTTTCCGTTGGGTATCTATTTGTAAAGAATTTTCGTATTTACTTAATTGCCTCGGTGATTTTTGCGCCGTTATTGGCTTTGCTTTATTATCAGGATTTGTTTCTTTATTTTCATTTGTTATTCGGGATCTTTGTCGGGTACGGGTTGCGGGATCTTGCCTGGTATCGCGTGATCGCGCACACCCGGCCCTTCACCCTAAAGGTGATGGATTGGGAGAAAGTGCGAAGGATTGCGGAAGGGGAACCAGTGGACTGAGTTTGGAAATTAGGGGCCGAAGGTATGATCGTTGTGATCAAAGCCCTTGATCTTTCTCCAGTTTCTGGGCCATTCAAAATCGGCCTTGGCCTCGGGATCCTGACCCAAAGCCTGGTGGCAACTCGCACGCCACCGGTAATTCTCCGAGTTGTTCGGCTCAATCGCAATCGCCTTGGTGAAGTCCTCAATCGCGGCATCATAGTTTTGCAGGCCCATCTGCACGCCTGCCCGATTCTTGATCACCCAGGCATCCTTGTGTTTGAGATCGACCGCCTTGGTGTAATCGGCAAGCGCATCGTCCAATTCCTCCAGGTACTGGTGGGCTAATCCCCTTCGGGCGAACGAATCGGCATCCTTGGGATTGAGATTGATTGCCTTGGAAAAGTCGGCAATGGCTCCTTCGTAGTCTTTTTGGCGACTACGACTGATTCCGCGGTATTGGTAGGCGCGAGGACTATTCGGATCCAAATCGATCGCCTTGAGAAAATCCGACTTGCTCTTCTCCTGCTCTCCCAGGCGGCCATAAATCTCGGCGCGATCGATGTAGGCCCTGATTTCCTTGGGATCAAGCTCAATCACCTTGGAAAAATCGGCCAGGGCTTCCTTCTCTTTCGCCAATTCTCTCTTGGCATGGCCGCGATAGTAGTAGGCTTGCGCGGACTTGGGATCGATTTCGATGGCCTTGGTAAAATCTTCCACCGTACCCGGAAAATCGTCTTGGCTCATGCGAATCGAACCCCTGGCCCGATAGGCATTGAGGTTCTTGGGATCCAAGGCAATGACCCGAGAGTAATCCGCGGCCGCCTTGGTCTGATCGCCTAGTTGACTATGCGCCGATCCGCGCCAGAGGAAGGCGTCGGGGGTTTTGCCGTTGATTTCAATGTATTTTGTGTAGTCGCTAATGGCCTCAATTAATTTTCGATTTCTTAAGTAGAGGTTGGCCCGGTTGATGTAGGCATATTCATTCTTGGGGTCCAACTCAAGGATTTTCGTCAAATCGGCCAGGGCTTCGGCCGTCTTTTTCAATTGATCGTAAGCCATGCCTCTGTAAAAGTACTGCGTCGTATCCTTGGGATCGAGCTCGATTGCCTTGGTGTAGTCGTCGACCGCGTCTTGAAATTTTCTCTGACTGCTACGGACCCAGGCCCTCGCGCGAAAGTGATTGGGTTGTTTGGGGTCCAGTGCAATCGCCTTGTTGTAGTCGGCGATGGCGCTGGAATAATCCTTGATATTCTTGTAGCATGCGCCACGATAAACGTAAGCATCCAAATTCTTGCTGTCTAGGTTAATGATTTCAGTAAAATACTGAATGGATTTTTTATAATTGTTTTTTGTGTAGTAGAGATGAGCCAAAGTTTCAAAGGCAAATGTTCTCTTTGGATCTAGTTCGATGCATTTCGCGCAATCAGAAATGCATTCCTTATATTGATCATTGAAATTATGAAAATAGGCTCGTGCTTCGTACGCCTTGACTTTTTTCGGATCCAGCGCGAGGGCCTTGGCAAAATCGGCAAGGGGTTCGGCCTTTTGCTTCAAGTGCGTTCTGGCGCAGCCGCGCTCAACATAAGCCTCGGCGTCTTTTGAGTCCAGGGCGATGATCCGATCGCAGTCCTCAATCACTCCTTGATAGTTTTCTTGCTTGTACCGAATCGTCGATCGGAATCGAAAGGCATCGATCTTTCTGCGATCGAGTTCGATGGACCGGTTCACGTCCGCCAGGCCTTTGACGGAATCTCCCGTCCAGGAATAAGAAACGCCGCGATACAGAAAATAATCGGCATTGTTGTTATTAAGATCAATGGCATTGGAGTAGTCAAGAATGGCCTTTTTTGGAAGCCCCATAAGATAGTAGGTGCTTGCGCGCCCATAGTAAGCCTCTTCAATATTGGGATCTAATTTGATGGATTTATCAAAATCGGAAAGGGACAGATCATAGTTCTTCAGATGAGCCTGGGCGAAGCCCCGCCGAAGATAGGCTTCCGCGCTGTCAGGCTGGTTTTCGATGGCCTTGCTAAAGAACCTCACCGCGGATTCGAATTGATCGTGCTTGAGTGCTTCCGTTCCGTTGGCGAAGTTCTTATCCGCCTCAGGGGCATCAGTCCTCGACCAGGCGATCGCGAATCCCGCGCTCATCAAAATCAATCCGATGCCGAAGTTTTTGACTATCATCGCGCTTCTCCCTGACAGGCGTTGCAAGGCAAAGTCGTCGTACCTAACTACTGCAATGATCCGCTGGATTGGGAAAGAATCCTGACGAGTTTTCCTGGAAGACGTCGGCTGCAATTTACCGCAGTCTTTTCGAATGCGATCAAGGGCGCCCTCGCAGTGTGGTTTCGCCGCGTCCACTCATAGCTGATCGAATCCAACGCTTTTCGAATCGTGATGGCCGCTTGCCCGAAAGGAAAGCGGAGAGAGATTGTCAAGATAACCCGTTGGAAAGCGATGTTCAATATCCGAAGCCAATGATAGCTGCTTTATCATGGGTTGGCTCCGAGGATTGGATGTTCCCTTTCTCATGGAGCGGGGGTCGGATGTTCCTTTTTTCCTAAGACTTTCCCAATGCCAGAAACCGCTGGCCCTCCTTTGCACCGCGATCCCCTCCCCTCGTTCCGGATGGAAAAGGAAAAGCCTGATGAAACCTTTCCCGTGCCTGTTGGCGTGCTGGCTCATCGCTCCATGTTGCGCCGTCGTCCAGGCGGACGAACCCGAAGCGAAACCCATTGTTCCCGCCGATGCGACCCTCGAACGGCTTCATACCCGTCAGGAGAAACTCAATAGCGGCCTGACCGAAGGACCCGCCGCGGCGCCGGATGGAAAAATCTATTTCACCGATCTTCCCTTCGGCAAAGAAAACGGCATGATTCTTTGCTTCGACCCGCAAGCGAAAACCACTTCCATTTTCACAAGGAATGCCGGCAAGTCGAACGGCCTGGCCTTTGACCGCGAAGGGAATCTGTTTTCCTGCGATGGCGCCGACGGCGGCAACCGCTGTGTGAGGAAATGGAACCTGAAAACAGGCGAAAGCGTGGTCGTGGCCGATCGCTTCCAGGGCAAGCGGCTCAATTCGCCCAACGACCTGTGTCTCGACAAAAAGGGGCGCATCTACTTCACCGATCCGCGCTACTCCGGTCCCGAACCGCGCGAACTCAGGTATGAGGCCGTTTACCGCATCGAGCCGGACGGAAGAGTCATCGAGATCACCCACGAAGTGGAAAAGCCAAACGGCATCGCACTGAGCCCCGACCAGCGTACCCTCTATGTGGCCGACCACAACAATGGCGGCAACCGCCTTTCCCCGAGCGACCCGGAACCCAAGCGCGGCGCGATGAAGATCCACGCCTTCCCTCTCGATGAAGAAGGAAAAATCAGCGGTCCGCGCCGAACCATTTACGACTTCGGCAAGGAGAACGGCAGCGACGGCATGCGTGTGGACAGCCAGGGGAACCTGTACATCGCTGCCCGCAGCTTGGCCCGTCCTGGCATTTTGATTTTGGATCCGCAAGGAAAAGAACGCGGCTTCATCGCCACCGGACCTGCCAACCAGAAGGGCCTCTTCGAAGATTGGAAGGGAATCCCGAGCAATGTCGAATTCGGCGTCGGCCCCGATGCCAGCACGCTCTATGTCACCATCGACAAGAGCCTTCACCGCATTCGTTTGAATGCCACGGGATTTCATCCTCAAGACAGCGCCAAGTGATTTTTCTGTAGAGGCATCGCCTTTTTCAAGGGTTGGGTCTTTCGCGGCGCGTTATGGAATCCGTCGATGTTCATTCTTTCTCAATCCAAGGCATTGCATGAATCACTCTTCCTCGATTGATCCGAGCCGTGATGCTTCTGACTGTGCATCCAGCGCATTCCAATACACCGCCAACGATCGCTGGGCCAAGCTTCCCAAAGGCTGGGGCTGGACCGAGGTCGCGGCGGTGGCGACCGATTCGCAAGACCGGGTGTTCGTCTTCAATCGCGGCGACCATCCGGTGATCGTTTTCTCGCCGGAGGGTGAATTCCTTTTTTCGTGGGGCGAAGGAGTGTTCCGGCGCGCGCACGGGATCACCATTGGTCCCGACGACTCGGTCTATTGCACCGACGATCTGGACCATACGGTCAAGAAATTCACGCCCGAAGGCCGCCTGCTCATGACCCTGGGAACAAGCGGGGTCCCCTCGGCCACGGGCGCGACTTCGATCGATTTCCGGACGATTCGCCACGCGGGTCCCCCGTTTTACTTTCCCACCAACGTGGCGCTGTCGGATCGTGGTGACCTTTTTGTAGCCGATGGCTATGGCAACGCCCGTATTCACCGCTTTTCCCCGGAGGGCGCCCTGCTCCATTCTTGGGGCGAACCGGGCTACGAGCCGGGTCAGTTCCGGGTTCCGCATGGCATTGCGATCGATCCTGAGGGAAGGATTTTTGTCGCCGATCGAGAGAACTCGCGCATTCAGATTTTTTCGCAGGAAGGAAAGTTCCTCGACGAATGGAGGCAGATCGCCCGGCCATGCCAGATTGCTTTTGATGGCGCGGGAAACTTGTTTGTCGCCGAGTTGGGTTATCGCGCCGGGATGTGGCCGGGCACCACCGCCCCCTACCCAGGAGCGACGGGCGGCCGAGTGAGTATCTTCGATCCAAACGGGCTCCGACTCGCCCAGTTTGGCGGTGGTGATCATCCGACCGCCCCCGGCGATTTCTTTGCCCCCCATGACATTTGCCTCGATTCTCGCGGCAATTTCTATTTGGCCGAGGTCGTCGCCTCGGCGGGAGGCAACCGAGGTCTGGTGGCGCCGGATTGCCACAGTCTGCAGAAGTTTGAAAAGCAGGCGCGCTAGTCGTCAGCGAACGCAGATTTCTTTCCCATGAGGTTTGGCAATGAAAGCCTGGCGGTTTTACGGTTTCGGCGATTTTCGCCTCGATGAGATTCCCGTGCCCGCGGTGCCCCCGCGGCATGTGTTGGTCAAGCCATTGTGCGTGCAGCCAAGCGTCACCGAAGCCCAACTGGCGTTTGGAATCGCCACGCTGGCGTACGACCGGGTCAAGGGCCGTCTCGAAACCTCCGCCCCCATTCAACTGTTTGGTCATGAGTTCTGCGCCAGGATCACCGAGGTGGGGCCGGGCGTGACGCGATTTCAGGTGGGCGATCGGGTTGCGGCACGAGCCAAGCTTCCTTGCGAAAACTGTCCTCTGTGCCAGTCGGAACGAGGGTATCTCTGCCGCCGCGGTCCGGTAATCGGCTTCGATCAGCCAGGCTGTTTTAGTGAATTCGCCTTGTTACCCGAAATCGCCCTGGTAAAGGTCGACGACCGAATCAGTGACGGCGAGGCTGCCTGTCTGCAGTCGCTCAGCGACAGTGTCGCGGCGGTGGAAACGGCCCAAATTCAGATGGGAGATACCGTCGTTATTTTCGGCCAGGGCACGATGGGCCTGGAATGTCTGCAAATCGCCCGGATCAGCGGCGCCGGCCAGATCATCACCGTCGATGTCCGGGTCGAGTCGTGCCAGATTTCCAAGCAATTGGGCGCCGATTACGCCCTGAATGCCCGGCAAGTCGATGTGATCGGCGCCATTCGCGATCTTACCGAGGGCAATGGCGCCGATGTCGTCTTCGAATGCGCCGGCGGCAGCCCCAAGCAAGGGATGTCGGGCAGCAAGACCCTGCTTCAGGCAATTGACGCGGTGCGTTCAGGAGGAAAGATCATCGGCGTTGCCTGGTACGGCGGCCCGTTTGAACTGAACATCGACACCTTGCGTGAACGCAGCCTGCGCTACCTCTTCCCCGATATCAGCACCCAGGCCCACCTCGCCCACACCAACCGTCTGGTTGCCTCGGGGCGGGTGAGCCTGAAAGGCACCGTCACCCATGTCCTGCACGGTATCGAGTCGGTGCCGCAGGCCTTTGAGATCACCGCGAACAAGGGGAAATACAATGCGATCAACCCAGCGCAAGTCGTGATGGCGAAATGAAGGGAAAGGGCGGCGGTCTCTTTTTAGAACCGACGCATCATGGGGTTTGGGGGAGACCTTTTTGATTCTCCCTGCTGATAGGAGCCATTTACGCCGTTTGTAAGCTAAACCAGAGATCTTCAAGAATAGTGAAGGGTTAGCATGGCTTCCTTCGAATCAGACCAAAGACCTCTGGAACGGAACCTCATTTTCGTTGGCTTGGCCCTGGAAAGAGGCTGGATTGATCTTCACCAGATCACCCATGCTTTCACGGTGTGGATCTGTGACAAGACACAGTCGTTGGCGAACATTCTTGTCAATATTGGATCCATCACCGAGCCCCAAAAGCGCGAACTCGATCAGGGCGTCGAACAAAAACTCTTTGAGGAAAGCTCCTCCGCTCAGGCAGTGAATTCACTGGAAAGCCTGGAGCATCTCACCAGTCATTTGGACTTCCTTCGAGACGACGACCTGGATCAATTTCTGAGTAAAGCGGTTGGCGAAAGACGGCTCCACTTAAGTGGATTGGCGCATGCGCGCAAAGAAGGCGCCGGCCAAAGCAACTCATCAAAGGAGGAATGCTTCGATTCTCCGGGCGGAGATTCGCAAGGTCGGTTCCAGTGGAAGGAAACATTGTCTGAGCCAGGGGGGATGGGGGACCTTTCGATTACCCTGGATAAAGAATTAAACCGGCTTGTCGTTGTGAAAAAGATCAAGCCGAGTCGCGCGGCGGATCCACTCTTACGAGGATTGTTCCAGCTAGAAGGCGAGGTGACGGGCCACCTTGAACATCCGAATATTCCCCCGGTTTACAGCATGAACAAGGATTCCAAGGGGCACGATTTCTTTGCGATGCGTTATTTCAAAGGGAGAAAGCTAACCGAGGCGATACGAGAGTATCATGTCGTCTCGTGGTCGAAGGGGGGAAAGAGCAGAGAAAAATTGGTTGAACTCCTTCAATCGTTTCAAACAGCCTGCCTCGCGGTGGAGTTTGCGCACCAACGTGGCGTGCTGCACTGCGACCTCAAGCCAGACAACATCATGGTCGGTCCCTACGGCGAAACACTTGTGATCGACTGGGGATTGGTGTTCGTGACCTCGGCCATCAACCAATCTACCGGGGATGTGGTTCGAGATCATGATGGCGATGACGACTCGGGGCATTATTCTCCATCAAAAAGTGCTCTGACGGGCTTGCACCAACGGCAAGGGGGTCTGCGTCACTCCGTGGGAGGCACGCTTCCCTACATGGCTCCCGAGCAGTTACAGGCCTCGAGAACGAAAGAGATTGAGAAAATCACTTGCGCAACGGACGTGTTCCTTCTGGGTGCCACGCTGTACCACTTGCTTACCAATCGACCGCCGTATTTGCCAAGAACCAAGAATCGTGAAACGGCCTCTGATCTCTACGATCGCATTGGCCGGGCGGATTCACCATCGCCCAGATCGATCGATCCAGGAATCGATCAAGCGCTCGAATCGATTGTCAAGAAAGCGATGCACCTCGACCCAAGCAAGAGATATGCAAGTCCCCGTCAGCTCGCGAACGACATTCGCTTGTGGCTCTCGGACGAGCCGACGATCGCACATCCGGATGGGGTTCGCAGGGCGATCGGGCGCTGGTTGAAAAGGAATTTGAAAACGGCCATTTCAACAGCCACCTTGGCAATCTTTTCTCTTCTGGTCGGATCCTATTTCGTCTATCAAGAAAACCTGAAGGCCAAGGAGAACCTTCGAGCATGGTATGAGATGGCAAGAGGCAGATCTGAGTTGATTCTACAGAATGAAGCAATATTCTCGAAGAGCAGCCACGGTTCCCAGTTGAAGAAAAGATACCTGCAAGACGTGATCGATAAGTACAATAAACTATTAAAATATGACGATAATAATTCAGACTTGCTGTTAGACTATTTAAGTATTTCGCTTATGCTTTCGCATATTTTGAGAACAGAGCATAATTTATCACAATCAATGCGCCACTGGCATGAGGCTAACCGCACATTCAGTGTATTAAAAACCAAGCAAATTACACCCTCCGTCTTGGAAAAGACAGAGGTTATTCTCAAACGCGAACTCATGCTAACAGAATGGAAAAATGGACGCTTGTCCGTTGCGCTTAAAGGACAGGGCTTCCAAGGTGTCACGGCCTGCGTTTTTTGATTAATTTATAAGTCGATATGTGTTCGCCTTTTTTATACTCCCCCTTCGGTGCGGGCGGTTTCTTTGGTCCACGTACCGCCTTTTTGTATTT
>Ga0208492_1000347_pt1 | contig 41485 bp, 47 predicted proteins | sample Subbioar_CSW14AB_FD_184820 | JGI IMG/M metagenome (GOLD analysis project Ga0208492, IMG submission 184820) | Serpentinite rock and fluid subsurface biosphere microbial communities from McLaughlin Reserve, California, USA - CR12Mar_CSW14AB (SPAdes) | ecosystem: Environmental > Terrestrial > Deep... | reverse complement strand
GGGGTTTATTTTTTTGTTTCAGCATAAAACAAAAATGCCCCGCCTTATTTTTGGTATTCAGTACTTTCACTTGTTTTTATACACTTTTGGATGTGTATTCATGCAACAAAGCCAGATCAATATATAAAGAGTTTTTTGCCGGCATGATGTCCGGACCTGAAAATTTATTCCGTTATCAAACAGCATCTGCCACAGGAAGGCTGAAATAAAATGTCGCGCCTTCATGTAATTTAGAATCAGCCCATATTTTACCGCCATGTCTTTCCACAATTCGTTGAACAATTGCAAGCCCTACCCCCGTCCCCTGAAACTCTTTCTGTGTGTGCAATCTTTGAAAGACTCCAAATAACTTGTTGTAGTATTCCATGTCAAATCCCGCGCCATTGTCTTTAATGCAGTACACTAACTCCTTTTCTCTTTTTTCAAAAGAAATGTGGATGATCGTTTTTTCCCGGTTTCCTGAGTATTTTAAAGCATTGGATATTAGATTCACCCACACCTGGTGAATCGTACCCGCATCGGCCCAGGCATCCGGTAATTCATCAAGCGTAAATTCAATACTGCGCCCGGCTTCCATTTTGCTGAGATCTTCCCAGACATTCAGTACAGCGGATTTCATTGAAAAACTGGTTTTTGAGATCTCTTTTCTGCCCAGCTTGGAAAAAGCAAGTAAATCATCAATTAACCTTCCCATTTTTTTAGAATTCTTCAAAACGATATTGATCAACCTCTGACCCTCAGGATCTACTTTATTATGATAATCTTCTGAAAAAATAGACATATACCCGTTAATAGCCCTTAAGGGTGCCCGGAGGTCATGCGAGATCGAATACGAAAAGGAATCGAGTTCTCTGTTAAGTACTTCAAGCTCGTGCGTGCGTTCCCGGACTTTTTGTTCCAGGTTCTGGTTAAAATCATTCATCGCCTGATTTTGTTTCTGGATTTGCCCGAGCATATGATTCAGGGCATCCGTCAAAAGACCCAGTTCATCGTTGCCTTGTTTTTCCACACGTACAGAATAATCGCTCTTAAGAGAAATCGAGGTAGAAGTTACCACCAGATCCAATATGGGTTGTGAAATATTTCTTTGCAGAGTTCTTGAAAGAAGATAGGCCAAAAAGAATGAAACACCCATTACCAGTACCGCGATTATTCCATAGAGCCTGAATCTTTCGTACATCGCCTTCAGGTCGGATTTAAGATATAATGTGCCAAGCCGCCGATCGCCCTGCATTACCGGCTGCAGGCCTTCAAGATAAGCGGCGGTAAACCTGTACCCTTCCCATTGGGGTTTAACCGTAAAAGAAGCAACCGCTAAGTTGGAAGGATAACGCGCAAAAACAACTCCATCCTGATTGTAGAGGCAGGCCGATATAATACGGCGTTGGGCTCTGAGTGCGGCCAGGATCTCGGTGGCGTCTTCCTGGTCTTCAAAAGCGAGCGCTGTCTTACTATTAGTAGAAATAATCTGCCCAAGTGTCAGGAGTTCCTGCGTTATTGTTCTTCTGAAAGAGAAATACTCATAAACAAAAAATGCGCCACACGTCACAAATAAAACTACTCCACTGATAAGAAGATTAACTCTCATTAATTTTTTTTGTATGGGCAGATTCCTGAATAGCATGTCAATTATTTTTATTTGGAAGAGATAAAATACTGCCCTGCTTCAGGCCAAAGGTGAAACCCGATGCCAATGACATACAAGTAATTACAAGCTCTTTTAAAAGTGACGTGTTTTTATGAAAGTAGATGGTAGGTTTTGGAAACCGCTCTTTTTGTATTGTCTCCGGAACAATTAGAATTAATTTCATAAGTTGGATTATAAAATTTAAGGAGGGTTTATGTAAAAATAACAAAATCTTTTCAGTTGGTTCAAGAACATTTGGAAGATTTGAGCGATCCTAAAAAAATTATTTGTATTTTTATTCTGCATAACACCGAAAAGCTATACTAAACCGGATGTTTTATCTTACATAAGTGACTAAACAGCTATTAAAATGGAAAATAATGAAATCGAAGTTCTCCTGGTGGAAGATAACGAGGAAGACGCAGAGCTGACCATCCGCGCGCTCAAAAAAAACAATCTGCCCGTTAATTTGATGCATGTTAAAAATGGAGCAGAAGCGCTCGATTTTATATTTTGCACAGGGGTCTATTCTAAGCGAAACTTTGAGAACAAACCGAAAATTATCCTTCTCGATTTAAAAATGCCAAAAATAAATGGTATCGAAGTGCTTCAAAAAATAAAATCAAATGCCGAAACCAAGGCGATACCCGTTATAGTGCTTACTTCATCCAAAGAAGATCCGGATATAGAGAGATGTTATCAACTAGGGGCTAACAGTTATATAGTAAAACCGGTAGACTTCGCGAATTTCACAAAAGTTGTTTCGGACCTGGGCATGTACTGGCTGCTTTTGAACACTTGCAAGTAAGATTGTTAGCGTACTGCGACGTTTTGTGGAAGGGTTAAGGTAAATACAGAGCCAATATTCACAGTACTGCTTACTCCGATCGTACCGCCTAACTTCTTTACACCACTTTTTGCCACATATAGTCCCAAACCTGAACCTTTTGAGTACTGGTTTCCGCGGTAATACATGTCAAAAATACTGACCAGTATGTCTTTTTCCATTCCAATTCCATTGTCTTTTATCTGAATGGTAACGTCGGCTTCTGTTTGTGTCAGACCAATACTGATAAAGGTGGTATGTTTCCTGGTATCCCTGTATTTCATTGCATTTTCAACCACGTTATACAATACCGTTTTTAAAATGGTCTCATCTGAAAAAAAACTTCCGGTAAAATTAATATCCAGAACCGTGTCAAGATTGTCACAGGATTCTACAAATCTCGCCCGTTCTATGATCTCATGGATCATTACTTCAAAATTAATCTCTTTAATTACGGGGGTTACATTTTTAACCGACATCACATCCATTAAGGAAAGTAAAACAGAATCGAGCTTTTGTGTACTCTCCGAAATTTTCTGAATATAGCCGGCAAGATTATTTTCCTCTGTCTTTTGATTTGCCACATTAATCAACCCCATAATAGAACACAGGGGACCCCTCAGGTCATGCGCCGCTTTATAAATAAAAGTATTCAGCTCTTTGTTGATTACTTCCAGTTCAGAATTCGCACTTCGTTTTTCCAACTCAATTTTGCGTGATTTCAGCGATTGCTCAATTGCCGAAGGCAGGCGTATTAAATTATTTTTAAGGATATAATCGTCAGCTCCTTCCTTTATACTCCTTATGGCAAACTCTTCAGAAACGGCGCCAGTAATGAGAATAAAAGGTACCTCGTACTTATACTCCTTATATAGCATGAGCGCGTCCATCGAATTAAACCGTGGCAGGGAGTGATCTGAAAGAATAACATCCGGCTTATAATTCTCCAGCGCGTCAATATATTGCTCTTTAGTTTCTGCTACTTGAATGGTAAATTTAAGTTTGGCTTTTTTTAATTCTCGTGCAATTAATTCCGCATCTGACGGATTGTCCTCGAGATGCAAAATTTTTAAACTTAGCTCCATATTTTGCTTTTTTGGGGGTTAGACTTTCATTTTCGCCAATATTTTCTATCTCCGGAATTGTAGTTTAACAAACCAGCTGTGCCTGGTTTAACATTTTATACTCTGTTTCATATTTTAAGTTACAAAAGCCGCGTGATAAAATCTATTTTACATCTTTATTCAGGTTTAGGGCCTTAAAAATTGCCTTTTATCAAGCACTATTTGGTTCATTGAAAGTACGGAATAAAATCCAATTAAGAAATTGTCATTAAAACAGGTTCAGAAACCAGAGCCTTAAGGAAGACTTTTGTTCAGAGACCCAACACCGTGTGATCAAAAAAATGATTAACAAAAAATGTATACGCGTTAAAGATGGCTAAATAAACCGGCGGCAATGCGGTAACCGCTTAATAAAGCTTAACTTAGGATACTGAAAAAAATTAACCAACCCGGTTGTACTCGCATTAAAAATTACTCTTTGTTTTCAGCAAAGTTTATCTAATCAAAAACCATCGGCTTAAAAAAGACTTGCATTCACACTGCGGGCAAGGTATATTATGAAATAGCGATGTTTCCGAAACGCGAACACAAACGAAGTTAACATGGCTATACTATCCCGAAGCCAGTTCGGGACAAGTAATGCCAATAATAAAACAATAAATAGCTACATATGAAAACACTAAAGTTTATAAAAAAAGACAAGGGGCAGTTCACGGCCACATTAAGAAAAAACGTGAATGATTATTTTGTAGAAAAAGGGATCTCATCGAAAGGAAATTCTAAAATGCTCTTTAAAAGCATTGTGATGCTTAGCGCCTACATAGCACCATTCATACTAATGCTCAGCATTCCCTTTAGCGGCTGGGTTATTTTTCCCCTTTCCGTTCTGATGGGATGTGGAATGGCCGGGATCGGGATGAGCATCATGCATGATGCCGTGCACGGATCCTTTTCAAAAAAAGGCTGGCTGAACAAACTTTTTGGATCTACCATGTATTTTATTGGTGGCAATCCTTTTACCTGGAAAATCCAGCACAACATCCTGCATCATACCTATACCAATGTAGACGGTTTTGATGAAGACATAGAGCCGAAAGGCTCGTTGCGTTTATCGAAACAAACGCCGCTGAAAAAGGTACACAGGTTTCAATACATCTACGCCTTCTTTTTGTATTGTTTTTTAACCCTTTCCAGGACGGTAAGTGAATTCTTCCGCCTGATAAAATACAATAAGTCAGGTATTACGCGGCAACAGGGAACAACACCTGCAAAACAAATGACAAAACTCGTGCTTACCAAAGTTGTATACCTGTTTATCATCATCGGCATGCCAATGATCTTTTCCGGGTTCAGCTGGTGGCTGACATTACTGGGATTCTTAGTGATGCACGCAATCGCCGGACTGTCCATGAGCCTGGTGTTTCAAATGGCACATCTTGTTGAGATCGCGGAGCAGCCGGTACCGGACGCGGAAGGTGTGATAAATAATGAGTGGGCCATTCATGAACTTGAAACAACTGCCAATTTCTCCAGGAAAAACCGTTTCCTTGGCTGGCTCATCGGCGGACTGAATTACCAGATCGAACACCATCTGTTCCCAAATATCTGCCATGTTCACTACAGTGCTATCTCTCCTATTGTGGAAAGAACAACCAAGGAATTTGGCTTACGATATAATGAGAACCGCACTTTTTTCGGCGCCGTGGGATCTCACGTAAGATTGTTACGGGCATTAGGAAAATAATGTGCTGAAATTATTTCCAAAAAGCCAGGAGATATTTGATTGATTTATTTTCAGCCAATAAGATAAACCAATGCTCCTGCAAAAAAACCGCAGACAGCGAGCCAGCTGATCTTTTTTAAGTACCAGAAAAAGTTTATTTTTTCTATGCCCATTGCGGCAACACCAGCCGCCGAGCCAATGATCAGGGCACTCCCGCCGGTGCCGGTACAATAGGTTAAAAACTCCCAGAAAGAATGGTCTGTCGGGTATACGGACAAAGGGAACATGCCCTGTACTGCCGCCACAAGCGGCACGTTGTCCAATACGGCTGAGAATAAGCCGAAGGTCAGACCCAGGAGATCCTTGTTTGTAATGGTATCAGTCATCCAGGTGGCGAGCCCCGAGAGTATTCCCGATGATTCCAGTGCGGCGATACTTACCAGGATCCCGAAAAAGAATAAAACACTCGGGGTATCGATCTTTCTCAAAGCATATACAACCGAAAGAACGTGTTTATCCTCATCGTCCTTCCCGCCATGTAATATTTCTGTCAGCAGCCATAGAATTCCAAGACCGAAAAGGATCCCCATGTACGGAGGAAGATGCGTGAAGGTTTTAAAAACAGGAACTAAAATAAGAATAAACACTCCGCTGAAAAACACAATGGATTGCTGGCGCGGCGTTAGCTTTTTTGTACCATTTGTTTCACTTTCAGGAGGACGTTCCACATTTCCTTTCAACTTAAAAGACAGAATAAGAAGAGGCACCAAGAGGGAAACAAGGCTTGGGATAATAAGCGCTTTAATGATGTTGGCGCTGGTGATCTGGTTACCTATCCAGAGCATGGTAGTTGTCACATCTCCAATGGGCGACCAGGTTCCTCCCGCATTGGCGGCTATCACCACCATGCCGGTAAACAACATGCGATCCTCATCCTTTTTGATCAGTTTTTTAAGCAGCGAAACCATGACGATAGTCGTTGTAAGATTATCCAGCACGGCGGAGAGGAAAAATGTAATGAGGCAAATGATCCACAGAAGTTTAACTTTACCGGTGGCAGTTATTCGTGTAACGATCAGATCAAAACCATCGTGCACGTCAATTAACTCAACAATTGCCATGGCGCCAAGCAGAAAAAACAGGATACCCGAAAGCTCACCCAGATGATGAGCCAGAGATTCGTTGACAATTTCCTTCTCCGCTGAAAATAGGATATATACGGTCCAGCAAAGAGCTCCCGTAATAAGCGCTGTCGCAGCCTTATTGACTTTAAGAGGGTGTTCGAGAGTAATAATTGAATAACCAATCAGGAATATTATTACTAAAGTAGGTATCATAAAAACACAATTGATAATTAGTTCTGCTTATAAAAATAGTTTATTTAGGAATATCCTTCACTATGTTGAATAACATTATTGCAACTATAGGATTTTGCGGAAATAAGAGGGGATTTTACCCGAAAGGACACAGGGAATGCGAAGTTGCCCGGTGAACCGGAAAATTGTGTTTCTGTCAGGATTAAAATAACAGGCAACCCCGGCAGGATCCATGCGACCAGCCGCACATCCTACCGGGGTTATATGACAGAACGGAGCAGAGACGTCGCTAAAATTGTGCTTGCACGTCCTGTGTATGATCTTGTTCCTGTTATCTTACAAACTCTATTACATTGGCGCTTACTGTAATTGTGCGGCGGATGTAGTATGGTGTTATGAACGTGACATGTTCTTCCGTTAAAATATTCACCAGAGCTTTTGAACTATTGATAAGATTCGCTTTTGCCAGCATATCCGAATACGCTTTTTCATAAAGTTGCTGTTTTTTTAATCCGCCAATGAACACAATGTATTGCACGTAAGCGGTTCCACTCACTTTATCTACCACCTTAAAATTGTTGGAGGACAACTGTACTTGTGTATTATTCAAATTGTGATTCCCGATAATGGCATAGTTAACGCCGCAGGAACTTAAAGCGATCATGGCGCAAAGGCCCAGCGATAAAAATAATGTTTTCATAGTGTTGTTTTTTATCCCGTCACCGGAATGGTTAATAACTTATTTAACTTCGAGCTACACATGCTCACTTTTCTTTTTTTGGTCCAAAAATTTTTCGAGCAGGCCGGGAATTTTTTCAAAAGCGGCGCTTAACCCTTTATTTGCACGAGCCGGCACAAATTGAATTTCGCTGCCGTGGGTTACAAGAAATCCAACCGGTCCCATGCCAAGACCAGCTGCACCGCCTACTCCCATTCCTTCGCCTTCTGCCTGGTTTTTCGCGTTTCCCTTACCTTCACCACTTCCGCCACCAAAACCTATGCCTAAGGACATTACAGGCACACAGGTAAATTCTCCGAGCTTAAATTGCTCTCCAATAATGGTTTCTGTTTTTGCTTCCGATTTTAAAAAGTCAGTTACTTTACTGAGCACTTCATCTAGATTATTCATTTTGTTTTTGTTTTAGATCCATTTTTTAAGATGGATGGTTTTTAAATTTTGAGCTGATCAACGCCCAGCTCATTCTGGCGATACTGTTTTTTACTACAACAATTAAGACCCTGTTTCCGTTAAAATTTATTTTGAATGTTTTACCACTATACCAGCTCAGCCATTGAAAACAAGGAAAAAGCATCCCATTCAGGGGCATATCATCAAAATCTATATCCAGGTAAAAAGCTCTTACCTTAAAACTTTTCAGAACCTGCTTTACCTGGTGATACGACAGGCCATTACGTTTTCGTGATGGGGAAACAGGTTCTTTTTCTTTAGCAACTGCCCCTGATGCATCACGTTTGCCTGCAATCGTTATCTCCTTTTTCCAACCCGCTATTTTCACCAGCAAGAACGGGTATTCATCCATAACAAAACTCACAGAGGCGAGTTTATGAAAACGGAACCTGTACAAGCCTTGCGTGGAATCAATTTCCAGGTAAAAGGGCGCCACCAGAAGATAAATAAGAATCGCAACGATGGCGCAAATAAACGAAAGGAAAATTATTGCCATGATCTCGTTGTATTATATGCGACATTTAATTGCATTCTTACGTACAATTTAACCTGGAATAATCTCCGGATCGATCTCCAGCCTGTTATCCACCCTGCAAACACCCGGGGCAAACCAAACAGCTTTCTCGGCGTCCCGCTTCTCGGCAGCTGACCTTACCTTCCCGTTTAATGTCACGGCTGATCCATTGCTTATCACCTCAATATACCGTGAATCGATCGTAGCGCTTCTGTGAATGGCCGCCATGATCTTATCTCTTATCTCCTTTGCTTCCAGCACCGCTTTTACTTCAATATTGTTAATGACGCCTGAGATACCAACCAGATCACGAAGCGATTCTGAGACGGCATCCCGCTGGAATTGCCACTCCACATCTCCCTCTAATGTTACCCAGCCTTTTTCTACAGTTACAAGGATCTTCTGATCCCGTATCAATGTATTCCATTTCAAAGCACTCAGGATCATTTCCGCGATTTCACTGTCGGTCTTGCTCTCTGAATGACTGAAGCGCACGTCAATTTTTTCGACCACTGCTTTTACCCCGCTGATGTGTTTCGCTGCATTTTCAGCTGATACTTTTTTCGAATAAGAGTCTACTGTCCCCGATAAGGTAACAATACCATTGACCACTGCAACGCCTATTTCGCTTGTTCCGAAGTAAGGATGCCAGCGCAACTCTTCCATTACTTTCCTTTGAATTTCCTGATCTATGTTCATTTTTTAATTCGTATTGTCTGATAAAACATTTCTAACCGTTAAGCCTTTCGGGTTTCTGTTATACATATAAAGACCTGTAAAAACCAAAAACATGCCCAGTGCCGCGAACACGGCATGCAACACATTGAACTGGTATAACATAACTACCTGGATGATGATCCATCCTGTCAGTAATAATCCCTGGATCATGACGAACAGATAGGCATGCCGCCAGCCACTCACCAGGCAAATGGCTGCAAACACATTCATCAGCCCATTCACACAGAACAAAACAAGACCAGGGATAAAAAAATCGTGAAAGGGTGAAAAGCGCAGGATCTCAACAGAAGTCTTCACTCCTGATCCGCTCGGATCTGTTATAAACGAATAACCCGCCGCTAACGCATTTATTGCAACAGCGAGCAACAACACGATTATTACTATTCTCATGCTATTCATAGCTTTTATTTTTACATAGGTGAGTAACGGCACAAAGGTATCGTGCACCTGAACGGTTGGCGCTGATACAAGTCATCCGTTTCAGTGATTGTTGTCAGCAATTCCGATAAGAGCTTATGATCAGGATCATTTAAAAAAATGAGAAGCCTCACTGGATAACCGGAACATCCGGATTAATTTTGAACTCATGCAATACACTATGAAAATCAATAAAGAATGGCACCTCAAACATAAGATGCCGAAAAACCCGAGCCTGGATGAAAGAATTGCCTGGCACCTGGAGCATCAGAAACATTGTACCTGCCGGAGAATAGAAGGAAAATTAGCGGAGGAAATGAAGAAAAGAGGAATTAAATTTTAAACCGGATCCACATGAATTTTAAAGAGCTGATCAATTCCGGTAAACCAGTGCTGGTAGATTTTTTTGCCGAATGGTGCGGACCCTGCAAAACCATGACGCCTATCCTGGAAGAAGTAAAGCACAAACTCGGTGAAAAAGCTACCATTGTAAAGGTGGATGTAGACAAGAATACCGCAGCGGCGCAGGCCTACCAGGTAAGAGGTGTGCCTACCCTGATCCTGTTTAAGAACGGACAGATAAAGTGGCGGCAATCGGGTGTTATACCAGCCAGCCATTTAAAACTTATTATTGAGCAGAATAGTTAAATAGTATTACCGGCTACTTTAGTATCTTTATTCTCCTTAAATAATTCTTTATGGAAGTCGAATTTATTTTATACGTATCTGATCAAAATAAGAGCAAAATATTTTATGAAAAAGTACTGGAAGCTGAGGCGATCTTAAATGTGCCAGGCATGACCGAATTCATGCTCCATACCAATGTAAAACTGGGACTGATGCCTGAGCAAAACATTCACAACATCCTGGCGGACAAAACACCTCACCCAAAGAGTGGTAATGGTATTCCACGCTGCGAGTTATATCTAAAGGTGGCTTACATTAATAGTTATGTGGAGCGGGCACTCGACGCAGGAGCAAAAATGGTAAGCGAAGCCGCCGACCACGATTGGGGGGACCGGGTGTGTTACCTTGCCGATCCGGATGGACATATCATTGCTTTTGCTGAGAGTATCGGGTGATCTCTTTTACGTTTACACGGTTGTTTTTAAGCTCCCACTCCGGGAAATAAGTTCTTATCCACGTTCAGTGGAACCTGTTTAGTCAGCGCCAGATAAAAGGACACGAATTGCACGAATGACACAAATTGAATGCTACTCTGAAGCAATCCTCCGGACGGATTACATCATTTCAAGCAACTTAAAGAAACTTAGCGCTAGGCTTTTTTATCATGCTCAGCGAAATCTGCTCAATTAGTGTCAGATAAAATGACACGAATTGTACGAAAGAAACAAATTGAAACTTTTGTATCGTTTTAGAATTGCAGTCTCGCAAAATATAATTCTATTGGGTTTGAGGATTGCTATGACCAACCGATTTTAATAGTGCACTCGCAAACACAATGATCCAGAGTAGGAAAGCCCCCATGTTGATGCGTTCCCATAACCCGATAAAAGGGGTGGGAAGGCCCGCCTCGATGCCGGGAGATTCTCTGAAGGTTAATATGCCGAATACGAGAAAAACGATCCAGGTGGCAATTGTATAGAGACGGAATTTCCTGCCAAATGCCGCTGCCCCAAAGCCCATTAATAACATATTTAAAAGAAGAGTGATCATGGCCCAAAAAATATGCAGGGTATCGGTCAATGTTCCTCCTCCTGCTGCCAACACCCCGCGTTGGTGCATGGGCGGCCAGTAAAAATTCAGGAGGCAGTAGGCAAGGATCAATCCTCCCGCAATACGAAGACGGCGGTTTGCTCCAGCCATGTTCATCACACCCCATCCGAAGCCAATCAAAGGCAGAAGATAAAACAGGACAAGTAAAACCCATACTATCCTTGTGGGAGCATCAATGGCTGACAGCTCACTCACTGTGAGTGTAATTGTGCTATACCCTTCATACAGCATTGGTACAAAAATATTCATTCCGATATACCATACTGAAGACAGGATCCCGCAAATCAATAAGGCTTTTTGCATGGTAGCGGTATTGTGCCGTAAAACAATGAGAGGAACAGCTGCCAGCCAGCCCAGCAAAACAGGTATTCCCCACATGAGATGCAGCCAATGGAGTTCCTGTAAAATGATAATTTCAACGACGAACCAGAGAAATAAACCGCCCAAAGCGAGCCCGCACATAAACCAGTCTGAGCCAATTTTGCGAAGAACCGCAACAAAAGCAAGTGTGTTCAGTATTCCCAGTCCGAAGAGAATACCACCAGGTATCAGGAAATCACGAAAGACACCGTGCATGATGTCAACCGGCATATCCATATACCTGCCATCAGGCGCTGCAATTAGCAGAGTGCCACCAAATAAACAGCCTGCCGCCTCGTAAGCAAGGATAGTCAGCAGGACAATCCGTGTCCACAGTGTCTGACTCATATTCTTTTGAATAACATATTCTCTTCTGGTATATTCAACTGAAGATATCATGGTTTCTATTTTAAGCGTTCAATATATCAAGCGGGCTTAAATTTTGATCAAAGTAAAAACACGGAGAAATAAAAAAGAATGATGTGCATCACCAATTAAAATGATAATCAGCATTCTTAGGGTTTAAGTCGTCCCTCAACACAGGGATACACCGGATCATGATATTGGGCGGGCCTCTAAATGTGTTGTCCTATTATCCATTTAGGTGAATTATTGCTGTTTCTGAATTATCCTTTTGGTAAATAATGCTGGAGCACCCGCTGCGCACGCAGGGTATTCCAGCGGCTGAAGCTTCCGGCTTTTTCCATTTCAACGTGCACCTGCCCAGGCAGATGAGCAGGGAGTTTCCATAGCCCTTCTTTTGTTCTTTTATTTTGAATCAATGACAGAGCCTCCTGCATGCGCGGATCGTAACCTACCCCGGCATCGCGAAAATAATCCATAACCCGAAGAATATCGTAGCGCCACCGCACCGGATAAAAAAAGCGGAGAAACGCTTTGTTGATGATCTGCCCGGTTTTATGGGAACGGAATAACCTATGCACGAGTATAAATTCTTCCGCCATTTTCTTTGCCTGCAACAGCTCTTTTATCCGGTATGTATAACCGTTTCTGCCAAACTCCAGAATGCCTTCCAGCACAGAGAGCGTGGTATGCAAGGAACTGTGACGAGTTGTTTCCCGGTTCGAGCGGCAGTTAAATCCACCATCAGCAAGTTGTCCAGACAGGATAAAATCAATAACTGAATTCAGCTTTTCTTCCTTCACCTGAAAGTACGACGCATAATTCAGCAGCATACCGTTAATGCACATGTCGGCGATTTTTAGATTGCTAACAGGAAAGATACCTCCATCCGCTGACCGCGGCATTTTTAATATTGCATCCAGGGTGTCGGATATTTTCTTATTATCGGGTGAGATACCAAGCTGTTTCAAATCTAACAGCGTATAATGGCTCGATGTCCATTTCGGCTGGTAAAATCCTTGTCCCCAATGCCCGTTTTTACGGGGCGCCGACAAAAACTGAAAGCCCCATCCTTCTGTGCTTATCTTTCTGCGGAGCGCGACTTTGTTATCATTTAGCAGATCACGATAGGTTTGATACCGGAGAGCTACATCTCCCTGCAGGAGCCAATCTATGATCTGTTTTGGTGTCATTTTAAAAATACAGCTTACATTACTGCCAGTGTAAATATATCTGCTTCACACTGAGATAAGGATGATAAATGTCATGCCTGATCCTGATCTACTTCATCTTCTTCCACAGTGCAACGTAGTATTTTTACTGCCGGACAATACTGTTACGATCCGCAAATACCAAACTCATGAAATCAACACTCAACACCTATTCTCTCTACGATCTGTCGAATCCCCATTTCAGTAAGGTAACACTGTATACCAAAGACAACAAAGAATTGAAAGGTCAATTCGTACAATTCAAGATAGTTAAGGATAACAGTTTTGAATACCTGTACCCTTCTGAAAAATATTGTTTTTTGCCCGAAGAAAAACAGGAAATCTTCTGGGCCATCCACGATCAAAACAATGGCGAGTTCAAAGATCTTCCCGCCTATATTCTGCAATTGGGACTAGACGACATTAAACGTATCAGCATTGAACCCCTTCTCGTTGTATAACACTATGATATCTACCGGCGTATTAAAAGTTTGGATCCTGTTGCCGTGCTGCCTGTTTTATTTTGCAGCCTGTAAACACGACAAAGAAAAGCTTAAACCCGTTTATGGCAGTATATCGGAATCTGTATATGCTTCCGGCACCATTAAAAGCAAAGACCAGTACCAGGTATTTGCTCAGGCCAATGGCATCATTGAGCAGGTGTATGTGAAAGAAGGAGATACTGTAAAAAAAGGGCAGTCTCTTCTGTTTATTTCAAATGATATACAAAGGCTCGCCAAGGAAAATGCCGAACTGGCCGCTAAATTCTCGGACCTGTCCGCCAATCAGAACAAACTCACCGATGTCCGCGCTTTTGCAGAACTGGCCCGGGAAAAAATGCGGAGCGATTCTTTATTGTACACAAGACAGTTGGCACTCTGGCAACAAAACATTGGCACCCGTGTGGAACTGGAACAGCGTGAGCTTGGATTTAAAAACTCAAGAACCTCCTATTTGTCTTCACTTTTGAAGTTGGAAGACCTGAAACGGCAACTGGAATTTACTGCTTCGCAGGCTAAGAAAAACCTGTTGATCTCCGGCACATCAGAAAAGGATTTTACCGTGCGAAGCGAACTAGATGGTATGGTTTACAGTCTTAACAAAGTAAAAGGAGAAATGGTGAGCGTGCAAACTCCTTTAGCCATTGTGGGAGACGCCAAAACTTTTATCCTTGAAATGCAGGTGGACGAATATGACATAATAAAAATAAAAAAAGACCTGCCTGTTCTTGTTACCCTGGACACCTATCGCGGGCAGGTATTTGAAGCGAAGGTAACACGCATTTTCCCGCTCATGAACGAGCGCAGTAAAACATTTATTGTGGAAGCGGAATTTACTAAAGCTCCACCTGTGGTTTATCCGAACATCAGCTTCGAGGCCAATATCCTGATCAGCAGAAAAGAGAATGCCTTGCTTATCCCCCGAAATTACTTGTTGAATGATAGTACCGTAATAAAAAGTAATGGTGAAAAAGCACTGCTAAAAACAGGTTTGAAAGATTACCAACTGATCGAGGTACTGGATGGTATTTCCAAAAACGAAGAACTCGTAAAGCCAGACTGATGAATCTGAAACTCAGCTTCAATATTTCCCGCTCACTCCTATTAGCCCGCTGGCGGCAGACACTGGTGGCAGCCATTGGTGTCACCTTTAGTATCGCCATGTTTATTACCCTGCTTAGTTTTATGACCGGATTAAACCAACTGCTTGACGGCCTCGTGCTAAATCGTACCCCACACATCCGGCTTTATAAAGAAGTACAGCCATCCACAATACAACCCATTGAATTATCCAAATTATACTCTGGCACACATAATTTTATCCGTTCTGTAAAACCTAAAAACGAGCAGCTACATATCAGGAACAGCGCCATTATACTGAAAACGCTTCGTGAAGACAGGCGTGTATTAGGTGTTGCGCCAAAGATCAGCTGCCAGTTATTCTATAACCTGGGAGCTGTTGACCTGCCTGGCACCGTAAATGGCATTGATCCTGAAGCTGAGAACCGGCTTTTTAAATTCAGTGAGTATGTCACCGATGGCAGGTATATTGATCTGAAAAATATTCCCAACAGTATTATCCTAGGAAAAGCGGCAGCCGAAAAAATGCTGACACAAGTTGGAGACGTGGTGCAGGTGACTACTTCCCGCGGTGAACGCCTACAGCTGAAAGTGGTAGGTTATTTCCAGTCAGGATTGCAGGAACTTGATAAGATCCAGAGCTATGTATCCATTGCCACGGCTCAGAAACTGCTGGGCGAGCCAAACAGCTACATCACCGACATACAAGTGAAGCTGAAAGACATTCTGAATGCGCCCGCCATGGCACGTGAATACCATCAACTGTTTGATGTGGAAGCGCTTGACATCAATACCGCGAATGCACAATTTGAAACAGGCACTTTTATCCGCATGCTGATCTCTTATGTTGTGGGCATTACTTTATTAATTGTGGCCGGGTTTGGAATCTATAATATTTTAAACATGATGATCTATGAAAAAATGGATACGATCGCTATTTTAAAAGCGACCGGTTTTTCTGGTAAAAATGTAAAAACAATTTTTATCAGCATTGCTTTAACCATTGGTATCTTTGGCGGAGCAATCGGACTCTTGCTTGGGCTTGGAGCATCGGCACTTATTGACCTTGTACCTTTTAATACCGAGGCGCTTCCTACCATAAAAACATATCCCATTAATTATAATCCCGTCTTTTATATTATCGGTGGGATTTTTTCAGTGGTAACAACCTATTTCGCCGGATATTTTCCATCGCGCAAAGCAAGTAAGGTAGATCCTGTTGTAATTATCAGAGGAAAATAAAATGAACAGCAAGGCGCTTGAAGCCATAAATATCTGCAAGGAATTCCACGATCCGGTAACTATCCCCGTATTGAAGGACATTTGTTTTTCAATCGATAAAGGCGAATTCGTTTCCGTGATCGGGAAATCGGGTTGCGGAAAATCGACTCTGCTCTATATTCTCTCAACAATGGACACCAACTTTACAGGCGATCTGAAAATAGACGGAATCAGCATGGTAAGAAAAAAGGAAGCCGAGCTGGCAAGGGTACGGAATGAAAAGATCGGCTTTGTATTCCAGTTCCATTATTTACTGAACGAATTCAGTGTACTGAAAAATGTAATGCTGCCGGGGTTAAAGCTTGCCATTTATCCTGAAAAAGAAATAGAACACAGAGCATATGAAAAACTGAAAGTCCTTGGTATTGAGAACGAAGCGCTGAAGTTTCCGAACCAGCTTTCGGGAGGGCAAAAACAACGGGTGGCCATAGCCCGCGCCCTTATTAACGATCCGCTCATTATTATGGGCGACGAACCGACCGGCAACCTGGACAAAAAAAACAGCGAGATCGTGTTCCATATCTTCGAAGAACTCGCAGTCAAATACAAACAATCGCTTTTAATTGTAACCCATGACAACGATTTTGCCAGGCGCACACAACGTATAATTGAGATGGAAGATGGCCGGATTATCCGGCAATAATCTTGTCCGGAAGGGAACCCATGATTTATGATTTACATCATGGTTATGTATGATTGGACTCATAGTACCAAAATCAACACTGACCTACCTTAGTACAGTTAAATACTTTAGCCATCAAAAATAATAATCATGTGTTTTTCAACCGAGGCAAGTTTTGGGGCAGGTATTTTACTGTCAATCATTGGAGTAGCTTCCATTAAAAAAGTCCGGCATCCTTCGCAGCTGCCATTTGCAAGTATTCCTCTGATCTTCGCAGTGCAACAGATCTCCGAAGGATTTCTCTGGCTTGCTTTGTCCCATCCCGATCGGGCCTTCCTTCAATGGCCTATGACCTACGCATTCTTATTTTTTGCGCAAATCGTATGGCCTTTTTGGGTGCCCTACTCTATACTCCGACTGGAGAAAGATCAGAAAAGAAAAAAGATAGAAAGTGTGTTCACAATTCTTGGGGCCATTGTTTCCTTATATCTCGCCTATTGCCTGATCACTTATAACGTGGAAGCAAAAATTCTCGGCCTGCACATTTCTTATCAGCAGGATTACCCGGCTAATTTAAGTCGCTACGGCGGAGTATTATACATCATGGCGACGATCCTTCCGCCTTTTTTCTCAAGTGTTAAGCGAATGTGGAGTCTGGGAACGGCAGTCCTCGTTTCCTATATCATGACGACTATCTTTTACGAAGATTACATTGTTTCTGTGTGGTGCTTTTTTGCATCGGTAATAAGCATCGCGGTACTTTCAATTTTGTCCAAACTTAAAAAAACGTATGTCAGGTCCATGCAGTTTTCTGCAGGCTAGTATTGTAATAATATTCTCATCATGAATTCGACAGAATTACACACACATATCCGACTCGAAAAGGCCACTGATTTCAGAGACTATTACCGCGACGCCTTTTTTGCACCTTCGAAAGCCTTTGCCAGGCTGGTGCTCGACCCGCGCAGGCTCAGGTTCGGGCTCTTTTCGTTGCTCATTGTGGCGGCACTCTATACCTGTGTTTATATTTTCCTGTATTACGGTGATGGCAGACCTTATAAACCCTGGCTGCCTATTGCGGCGGAAAAATATTACCAGTATAATATTTTTTTTCTGGCTCCCAGCATGCTCCTAGCCTGGTTACTAACCTCGCTGGTGGTGCACCTCACCGCCAGAGCCTTTTCGCGCCGGGGAAATTTCAGAAGTGTCCTTTCTACCTTTGGCCTCTCGGTGGGGGTTGCCTCCTGGGCCACCCTGGTGCATGATTATATTACAAGTTTTCTGGGCGCCATTCATGTCATGAACCAACAGGAATACGAGCACCTTCTTAATACACCAACAATATGGCGCGGGTTGCTGATCGGCCAGATGATCATTTACGCGATCTGGTTTATCCTGCTTTTTTCAAAAGCGGCGAAAGCCAGTTACAGAATCAACCAAGGCCTATCCATTCTGCTAGGTACTTTCGCATTCATCACTTACCAGGGCTTTTTTTTCATCTTTAATCGTTAGCACATGGCGCCAAAACTGAACAAGCTGCGTTTAAAACGGCTGCGTATTGACACCCAGTTTGAACACATCGTGTTTATGCTCAAAGATTGCCCCATTTATAAATCGGAGGGTTTTTCATCCATGAGCCGCGTACTTGCAAGGGTGAATAAAAAAACGCTCATCGCTTCTTTAAACATTATAGATAACGGCATTTTAAAACACGGAGAGGCGGGATTATCTGAGAGCGCCTGGAATGAGCTCGGCGCCCGGGAAGGTGATGTCATCAGCTTTACACATCCGCCGCAGGTAGAATCCATGAAGCTCATACGCCGAAAAATGTACGGCAACGTGCTTTCCGAATCCAACTTCAAAGAAATACTGGACGATATTATCGCCGGACGTTATTCCAACGTGGAGCTTTCCGCTTTTATAACAGCCTGCGCGGGCGACCATCTTAACCTGGATGAAATCACATCGTTAACCAAAGCCATGGTTAGCTGCGGTAAAACATTGCGCTGGAAAAACAAGATCATTGTTGACAAACATTGTGTGGGCGGATTGCCGGGGAACAGGACGACGCCGGTTGTTGTAGCTATTATCGCCGCAGCGGGCCTGAAAATTCCTAAAACATCGTCGCGGGCCATTACCTCGCCAGCCGGAACAGCCGACACCATGGCCACGTTAACGGAAGTAGACCTGGATTACAAACAGATCAGGAAGGTGATTGCCCGGGAAGGGGGCTGTATTTCATGGGGTGGATCAATACAACTCAGCCCGGCAGATGACATCCTGATAAGAATTGAAAGAGCGCTTGACATTGACAGTTGCGGGCAGATGATCGCTTCTGTGCTCTCAAAAAAAAAGGCAGCGGGTTCCACACATGTGGTGATAGATATACCGGTTGGTAAAACGGCGAAGGTGAGAACAAAGAAAGAAGCCGAAAAACTCAGATACTATTTCACCGTGGTAGGAGCTGCCTTAAAACTGAAAGTCAATGTGGTGATCACAGACGGCACACAGCCCGTGGGACACGGTATCGGTCCTGCTCTGGAAGCAATGGACGTACTGAGCGTTTTGAAGAATCAAAGAGATGCGCCGGAAGACCTGAGACATCGCTCCTTGTTGCTTGCCGCGGAGATATTACAACTTGCGGGAATTGTCGCCCCGGGCAAAGGTTATACCAGGGCAAATGAGTTATTAAGCAGCGGCGCCGCCTGGAAAAAATTCAAAGCGATCTGTATTGCCCAAGGTGGACTGAAAACACCCAGGCCGGCAAAATTCAGAAAAGATGTAAAGGCCACACGTAGTGGTTGCATAAAAGAAATAGATAACCGTAAGCTGGCGAAAATTGCCAAACTTGCCGGTGCGCCACAAGATCCAGGCGCCGGCGTGTTCTTAAAAGTACATAACGGAACACATGTAAAAAAAGGAGACAGCTTATATATTGTATATGCGGAGGCTTTGGGCCAGCTTCATTACGCGTTTAGTTATCTCGAGTCCCAAAAAAATATCATAACACTTGCTTAACATGGAACGCATCTATTTTTCATTTCCAGGGAACGAATACTTGACAGAACAACTGGCGGCAAATAATGATTCTCCCCGCGGGCAAATGGATATGCGGAAGTTTCCAGATGATGAGAGCTATGTGCGGGTACAATCGGATGTATGTGGCAAACACGTTGTACTGGTATGCACGCTGGATAAGCCGGATGAAAAAATAATGTCTGTTTATTTCTTTTCAAAAATTGTAAGGGCGATGAATGCCGCTACGCTCACCCTGATCAGTCCTTACCTGCCATATATGCGGCAGGATAAAACATTTCACAAAGGAGAGGGAGTTACTTCGGTGGAGTTCGCGAAACTTTTGTCATCCATGGTGGATGAGATCGTAACGATTGATCCGCATCTGCACCGGATCCATTCACTAAAAGAGATCTATACCATAAGCACCAAAGTAAACAGCGCCGCAGAACCCATTGCGGCTTGGATAAAAACGCATGTAATAAAACCATTTATAATTGGACCCGACAGCGAAAGCGAACAATGGGTAAAACGTGTAGCCCTGTATTGTAACGCTCCTTATACCTTTCTCAGTAAAACCAGGCTGGACGATACACATGTAGAAATTGCCATTCGCGGTAACCCACAAACAAAAGGTTACACACCGGTACTAGTGGATGATATTATTTCAAGTGGCAAAACAATGACAGAAACGATCTCGCAACTCAGGAAACAAGGAGCGTCAGATCCGGTGTGCATTGGTGTACATGGCATCTTTGCAGGAAATGCCTACGAAGAATTGAAGAACGCGGGTGCTGCGAAAATAATTACTACTAATACTATTGTACATCCAAGCAACCAGATCGATATTAGTTCCTTATTAAAACTCATTTAATTCCAAAAGTGACAAAGATCATATCTGCTGATGAGCTAAGTTACTCCTTCACCCTGGAACGTGCTGTATTTTTGATCTATAATAACATGATCATGAAAAACATTATCGCGGGATTACTGGTGTTTTTTTTCCTGAATAACAAGGCACAGGTAGATCTTAATGAAACACCCGGGTGTACAACCAAAAAAGCAGGACACTACCTGATTGAACTGGCAGGGTGTAACAATTACATCGACATTTACCTTTATGATTTAAAAGGAAAACAGGTACGTGGAATACAAGTAAATGGAAAAGCCGAGTTTTTTTATCTGGACGAAACCTGTGCCACAAGTGAATTTGTACAATACGAAAGAACAAATGCCCTGAGAGCTGTGGTGCCCGGCCCTGGCTTTTATAATTTTAAAGTTACCCTGCTCATTAAGAACGATACCATCAGCGCTTACTTTGATAACAGCTGCGACCTTCGTGCGCAGATAAAGAAATAAACATGAAATTCATCTGGAGTTTAGCATTATTCCTGTTCTGCCTTTCTACCTTTAGCCAGGATCTGCAGCAGGACAGCATTTTGCCGGAAGGACCGGTAGGTATGACCGTTGATCAATTCAACAGACGGATCAAGGCAACAAATAAGCCATTGCTGGTTTATCTCAGCGCGGATTGGTGCGTGGTATGTAAACGGCAGAAACCAATCCTCAGGCAGGTATTCACCGAAACAGGCGCCGATGCCGAACTTCTTTCCCTTAACATGGAAAACAACCCTCTTATCGCGGAATATTTTGAAATAGATGCCTTGCCCGCGCTTATCCTCTATAAGGACGGGTATATGGTATGGAACCGCGTGGGCCTTCAGGAGAAAGAGAAGATCATGGAACAACTCAGGGCATTTATAAAGAAAAAATAACCGGTGTGAAACGTTACGAACAAAGATGAAGCAAATAAATACCTCCGATCGATCTTCTCCTGCCGCTATATTGCTCGTTACAGCTTTAGCAGTGTTACTCTTATACGTTCTCCGTCCTCTGCTTGTGCCCTTGCTTTATGGCATGTTTATAGCAATGATCCTATATCCCTTCTGCAGCAAACTGGAATCAAAGGGCTTTGGAAGAGTGGCCAGCATCATCACAGCTCTGCTGGTGTTGCTTATCATATTCACCGGTCTCATAGTTTTAGTCCTTTATCAGTACCGTCTTTTTACGAACGACCTTCCACTCATCAAAGAAAAATTTAAACCATTAATGCTCTCTGTGTTTAAATGGATTGAAATTCACCTCGGCACTAAACCCCAGGTAGATGGAGAATCTCTTAAGCGTATTGTGAGTTACTCCGGGATCAATATCGGGTCCTTTATCAGCAGCGGGATCAACCTGGCAGGCAACGCCCTGTTTAATCTGCTGATCATACCCTTGTACGCTGCCTTCATCCTGAATTCGAGAACAAAACTCAAAACAGTTCTACTTATGATCGCTGGCCGGTTTCATAAGGACCATATGGAACATATTCTTGTCAGGTCGGTAAAGATTTACAGCAAGTACATCAAAGGTATGGCTCTTGTCTATCTCATCGTGGGAATTCTCAACAGCATTGGACTACTTTTGCTTGGGATCAAATATGCTGTTCTTTTTGGAATGATAACGGCCATTATGACTATCATCCCCTACTTTGGGATCATCATCAGCTCTCTGCTCCCGATTTCAATGGCCTGGCTGACCACCGATTCCTTTTATTATCCATTGGGAGTGATCTTCGTTTTTTCGCTTGTACAATACCTCGAAGGCAACTTTATTTACCCCTACATTGTAGGTGAAAAAGTAAATGTCAACATCCTGGCTTCATTGATCTCGGTCATTGCCGGTGGATTACTTTGGGGCGTATCGGGAATGGTTTTGTTTCTCCCGCTTGTAGCCATTCTTAAGATCATCGCTGACGAATCCGACGATTGGAAAGCGCTTAGCGTCCTGCTGGGCAATGGGAGTAATCAACAAGAAACGCAAAAAACATGAGCACCCGGGTTATGCGATACATTCATATTATATCAGGGTTTATATGGTTTCTGACTCCGTTAACCGCACAGGAAAAAGATACTGACACCTCAGTAGCGGGCATTTACAGGAGCTACCAGGACTTTATGAGCGGAACCTTATCCTACAGCGTGAACTGCAGTATGGAGAAACAAAAGATCAGGTTCCACGATCTTATGCAAAAACCGTTTGTGGATGTGTTTCACAAAGGAGAAAAGATCCGGCTGTTTAAAGGCGAGCTCTTTGGATACCAGGATTGCCATGGAAACATGTTCCGTTTTTATTGCAACCGGGAATACCAGCTGGCGGAGATCCGGGGTATTGGTATCTATTTTATGGAGGAAGACATTCCTTACGGCACTTCTTTTATCCGCGAACGGATCTTTTATTTTACCGCTACCCCGGATGGCCCTTTGTTTCCTTTGACGTTTCAAAATCTCACCCGTACCTTTTCCGGCAATCAAAAATTCTTACAACTTTTAAATACAGAAATAAAAAAGGAAAGCGATCTCTGTTTTTATGATTACGAGCATGGCACATTTAAGATCAATTACCTCTATACATTATCGCAGTAGTAGTTCAACGAAAAATATCATCTCAGGAAGTAACCGGGATCATTTATCCCTTAACCTCCTCAAGGTATTTTTACGCTTATAATAACACTTTAAGGAATTTATAAATCAAAACCAACACTTATGAAAACGTTTAAAACACTCCTCATCACCGCCGGATTGGTACTTCCGTTTCCGGAAACAAATTTTGCGCAGCTAAGCGCTAACGTCATTTTTACGAACAACGAACTGGTTTGGTACGGCCTGGATTTTACCGGAGCAAAGTTTATAGGAAAATTCAATGAAGGTTTCGACAGCAGGCCCACGAGTGCCAATGAGCTCATTTCCTCTTACATACCCGCATGGAACCGCCTGGTATTGGAGGAGCCCAGGAACTTCAACCTGAAGAGTACTTTTCGTAAAACCAGCATTTATTATGACATTCAACCCATTGAGAGTCTGAATTCAAAAATAAAACCGGAAGGTATCCTGACCTACAACAGCCATATGCTGCATAAAGACCAGCTTGCTGCCATGGTTTCCGCATATCCTGAGGGAAGCAGGAAAGAAGGACTGGGCCTGGTCTTTATCGTAGAAAGTTTCGATAAATCCTACAGGAAAGGGAACTATTGGGTGGTATTCTTTGACATCAAAACCCATAAGATCCTGTTCAGTGATTACTGTTCCTCTTCACCGGCAGGTTTCGGCTTAAGAAATTATTGGGCAGGTTCCCTGAAACATGTACTGGGTGAAATTCGTTTTTTTCGCTATGACATGTGGAAAAAGAACATCTTAAGAGACAATAAACTAATGGTTATAAACTAAGGTGACCATGCTACAACTGATAAAAACACATCCTCATGAGAATGAAGAGGAAATTCAGGATCAAAGCTCCGGATCAAATATCAGCGTGTGGGTGGACTGCTACGATGATATCTTCTCCGATTTTGATCTTCGTCCTTATACTTCCCGGAATATTTCAGATGATTTTCTTCGGGAACTGAGGAAACTGTCTCACGAAACAGAATCGCATATTGATGAACTAAGATTGTTGCTGCCGGAGAAGGCCAGGGATAATACTTCGGAAGCTATCATCACGAAACGTTTACACGGACATTTTATTAAAAATCTTCGCTATTTCCAGCAGAAAAAAAAGATCGAAGGAAAAAAAGATGTGCTGTTAAGCCTGTTAGGTATTTTCATGATGGTGTGTGCGGGTTATATTTCCTCGGTTAAATCACAAAGCCTTCCTTTACATATCCTTCTTGTTATTTTTGAACCTGCCGGCTGGTTCCTGGTCTGGATCAGCATGGAACATCTCATTAACAATACACGGAAAGAAAAGCCGGAAATTGAGTTTTACTCTAAAATGACAAAAAGTAAAATTGTTTTCCTGAACAGGTGATACCTTCATGTTTAAGATCATAACCGGGGGTGATCGCCGTCATTCTTATCCTCTTAATCCAACCGTAATTTTGTTCCATAATTCATATATGTTTAATACAAAAATCAATTTATTATGACACTTGTAAAATCAAAACCCAACGGAAACGGGAACTTATTCCCAAGGCTTATCAATGACTTTTTTGACAATGATTTTTTTAATTACGGACTTGCGGACCTAAATAAAAATTTCTTAAGAAACGGACAGTCCTTAGTTCCTTCTGTAAATATCTCAGAAAACAACAAAGACTTTACGATCGAACTGGCCGCTCCGGGCCTCGAAAAAAATGACTTTAAAATTGAAGTGGACAACGGATTACTAAATGTAAGTGCCGAAAAGAAAAATGAAGAGAAGGAGGAAAAAGAAAACTATTGCCGTAGGGAATTCTCTTATCAAAGTTTCTCCCGCTCTTTTGTTATTCCAGACAATTCAGTACCCGACAAGATCGACGCGCACTACCAGGATGGCATCCTGAAGCTGACACTTCCAAAAAAAGAAGTGACCTTAACAAGTCCTAAAAAGGAAATTAAAGTTTCATAACAGGTTAACACCATGCCTGACTTAAAAGATCATTTACTCATTATAAAACCAATGAAGACAGATACAGAGGTCCAAAAAGATGTGATGGATGAACTCTACTGGGAGCCATTTTTAAAAGCTTCGGAAATAGGCGTTGCGGTGAAAAACGGCATTGTTACTCTATCTGGTACCGTAAATAGTTATCTCAAAAAAACCATCGCCGAAAAAGCCGCAAAGCGCGTTGCTGGTGTAAAGGCAGTAGCCGAAGACATCGAAGTAAAATATCCGGGCGATAGTATCAAGAACGATACTGAAATTGCACAGGCGATCCTGAATGCCCTTAAATGGAATAGCGCCATTACAGAGGATAAAATAAAAGTAAAAGTAGAGAACGGTGTTGTAACCCTTGACGGCCAGGTAGAGTGGGAATTTCAGAGAGGGATCGTTGTAAGCGAGATCGAAAACCTGTGGGGGGTACAAAAGATCGTTAACAACATGACTCTAAAAAACATTGTTCCGATAGCCGATCTGAAACAAAAAATTAAATCCGCATTTGAGCGTAGCGCTGACATAGATGCGGACAAAATCAGCATCGAAACCTCAGGAAATAAAGTTACACTGAAAGGTACCGTACGTTCGTGGAAAGAACGAACCAATGCTGAAATGGCAGTTTGGAGCGCTTCTGGCGTTTATCAAGTAGATAACCAGCTTAGTGTGAAAAGCGGAGTTTATACGGCATAACCGATAAAACGCTCCTTTAAAAAGCCTCATGACCTGAGGCTTTTTTCTTGAGATGATCAGATTAAAAAACATACCTGTCAATATATTCGCCGCAACCCTGCAACCGGTTTTTCTTTCCTGTGATGAAACACTAACAAAGGAATATCCGTTAACCTGGCCAGATCCAGAGTAAGGCTTTTATCAAACAAACGTCCGAAATAATTCCTGTGTTTTGTTGACAGGATCAACAAATCTGTTTTATCCGATTTAACATAATCAAGCAGCCTCGGTTCCGTTTCTCCACTCAGCAATTCAAAAGAAATCCGTTCATAGTTGAGCTCGCTTTCAGCGATCCTGATAAAGAGACCGAACTTTTCCACTTCCTGTTCCGGCTCAATACCTGTATCTACCTGATCATTCACGTGCACGACATTTAATTCCGCGTCCCATGCAGAAGCCAGGAGAGTTACCATCTTTAAAGCATCAAGATCACTTTGCAGGAAATTAGTGGTGAAGGTGATCCTTTTTATTGTTTTATCAAGCCGCACGCCTTCCGGAATAACTAATACCGGACATAAAGTATCTTCAATAACACCTGAGGTTATTGTGCCAAAAACAAATTCAGGAGTCCCTCTTTCCCCTTTTGTTCCCATAACAATCAAGTCCGTATTTCCTTTCTTCGCGGTATTTACGATACATTCCACCACATCATTCCCCGTTTCCACCACGCACTCATACTTTATACCACCGGCGTAATCAATTTGTACACTTATTGATCTTAAACGCTCCATCGCCTTCTTTTTTTCTATTTCTTGCTGCCGTAACGTTTCTTCCGATGGAGGATTCTCCTGCGGCATGGTTTCAACGGCATTCAATAGAATAAGCATGCAGCCATGCCGCCTTGCGAGACCCATCGCAAAATACAAAGCCGTTTCGGCGTTGGGTGAAAAATCCATTGGTACTAAAAGTATTTTCATATTCCTGATCGTAAGAATCTGTCACTAACTTAATGTAAGAAATAAATTATCACCCTGTGGAAAGTCAGGTTCTCCAATGATTAAAATCAGTGACACTGACACCGGGAACTATTAACAGTCATTCAAATGCTTCGTCTATAAGGAGCTGCCTGCCACCATGGTTCGAGTACAGCGTTACGGTAAATACAGTGCCTTCGCCTTCGTGACTGGAGAATTCAATTGCGCCACCAAGGAGATCGATGTAGTTTTTAATGATGTTTAGTCCCAGCCCTGTGCCCTGTATATATGCCGCATTACGTGCGCGGAAGAACTTATTAAATATATTATTCTGTTCTTCGGCAGGAATCCCAATTCCCCTGTCCCTGACCTGGATCCGGATCTGCTGTCTTTTAACATCCACTTTCAGGTCAATCGGAGCATCAGAGTATTTGATCGCATTGGATAAAAGATTGTGCATGATGTTCCGCAGGATCTTCTTATCCAATAACACCTCCGCGTCACCCGAATATTTGTGGTGAATCACCTGGTTCTTTTTCAGGATCTCACTGAATTCATCGACAATACCCTGCATAAATTCTTCCAGGTCAAAGACCAGTTTTTCTGCCCGTATCTTTCCCTGCTCGAGTCTTTCAAGGGACAAAAAATCGTCGAGGATATCCACCAGATGCATAACGGAAGACTTAATTCTCAAAAAATGTTTCTCACGTTTTTCTTGCTGATCCACTTCTGTGTATCTTTCAGCGATAGCGGCACTGGAAAGAATAGCGCTTAAAGGAGTACGGAATTCATGGGAAGCCATCGCTACAAAAGCGCTTTTCATTTCGTTGGTTTCGTAAGCCCTGTCAAGAGCGTCGGCCAATAATAAAGTGCGTTCCACTATTTTTTCTTCCAGTTGCTCGTTAAGTTTGCGAAGCTCCTCTTCCACCTGCTTGCGTGCTGTGATGACCTCTGAAAAAATAATGACGCCTCCGATATCGCCAGAATAAGTAAACCAGGGACAGAGTTCCCAGTTAACCCATTCCTTTCTGCCATCCAGCCTTTCAAAGCTATCTTCTTCACAGTGCAGGGTTTCTCCGGCGAGGCCGCGCTTATGAAATTCCCGCCAGCGAAGAGGAACATCTGGAAACAGTTCATAGTGCGAAACGCCCGTGATATCGGCAGTATGTATCTGGTAGTCTTCGATCCAGCGCCTGCTTACAAGAATATACCGCATTTGCTTGTCAAATATTGCCACCGCCGAAGGCGTGTGTTCCATAAACAAACGAATGCTTTGCTCTTTCATCAGCAGTTGTTCCTGATCGTGAAACTGGCTGATAATTCTGTTGACAAAAACAGCCAGCATCTCAGAATCATTATGTTTATAACGGGTTACCGTTATGTGCACCGGAATGATGGTCTCATCTTTTCGAAGTGCCTGGTGGTAAATACCCCCGGTGTTGGTACTCGCTTCAGGTCTTCTAAAAAGAATTTCTCTGTAACGGATACTCTTGCTGCGAAAATGTGCCGGGAGTAGTTTCTCTACAGGAAATCCTATCAATTCTTCCGCGCTATAACCAAATAGTTTCTCGGCATATGGATTTGCCTGCTCTATTTGCCCTGCTTCATTCACCAGAATAATGCCCACGCCGGCACTGCTAAATATCTGTGCAAAGTCCGTTTCATCAGGTGATGCGAAATGTATTGTGTTTGTCATTGTCTATGTACTTCCCATCCATTTAATAGAAACGAACGGTGATTTCTTTTCAACACGAAAACTTAAATAAACTCCGCGCTATGTTCCGGATCAGCTTTAAGCAATTTGATATTTGTTATACAGAACCATTCAATCATTCATTCTCCGGTAATATGAGCATTGGAAGAAAAGGTTGTTTTGTAATAGTCTTTACGATATCTCTTTTACAAATTTCCATAAAGGTTTTCTTGTGATAACAAATCATCAGGAGATTGGTCCTGTCGCGGAAAGCGCGTTCAAGAATTTTCTCCGTAATATTTTCGGCATTCGTCGATTCTACAGAGAAACGTATTCCTTTTGGAAGTTGTTTTCTCAGCTCTTCCTTTACAACAGCTAATTTAATGTTCGTCAATACCTGTTTGCTGATCTTTAAGAATGTCAGGTTCGGCTGGTAGAATTCAAAAAAGGGACGGGCGCTTTTCATTTCTTCCGAAATGTCGTCGGAAAAAATAAACAGCAAATTATCGGGGGTACCGTATTCCCATTTTTCGGGGACTAACCATACCGGACAAGCAGCCTTTTTAACAATGCGGTAAGTGTTACTCCCGAAAATACTCTGATCAATTGTTTCCGCGCCGTTTGAACCGATCACGATGATTGTATCCAGGTCTCCAGCCTCACCAATGATCCTATTAAACGCCTGCATGGTGAGCTTTACTTCGCTGGTGCAGGAAATACGGTAAGCTCTGCTTATTTCTTTTACGAGCGCTTTCAATGTTTCCTCTGCTTTTTGAAGCGCGGCACCGTAATTGTCTGAAGACCGCGGGGGTCCAACCTGCGCCATAACGCGCACATTAAGCAGAACCAACTCCGCTGAAAAGATTTTGGCTACTTTAGCTGCATAAGCAATAGCATTGTTACCTGCCTCCGAAAAATCAGTCGGACAAAGAATTTTTCTGATCATCTGTTTGTTTTAAAACTAAGACAAAGTTACTTCTGCAGGAAACTCCACGAAGTGATATTGATCAATCAATTTGGTGATCTTTGAGATAGTTATGGACACTGAGAATAAAAAAACAAAACCAGCCTTATGGGGCTGGTTTTACATGTTTTGTTAACCTGATAAAGAGGCTTTACTTTGTGTTGCTGACGCTTCACAAAAACGAGCGGGGTCAGCTTCCTTTTTTCCGAAGAGATCTTACGGGATCAGCTTCTTGTTTCATTTGAAGAGACCTTACGGGGTCAGCTTCCTTTTTTTCGAAGAGACCTTACAGGATCAGCTTCTTGTTTCATTTGAAGAGACCTTACGGGGTCAGCTTCATTTATTTAAAGAACTTTCAAATTAGAATTGCAATTCAACGATACAAATATACCCTCCTGATTTTTGTTTTTATATGACCTGTGTCAATTCGCGGAATGATTGAAATCAGTTCTGTTTTATAATTATATAATTTGGAAACTCACCGGAATCATAAAAGACTGAAGGTTAAACCTATTCGGAATTTATAGGCATAGTCCGGGAAGCAGGTCATTATTAAAGTAATACACAAATAAAAAGGTGCCAGGAATAAATCCTGACACCTTTTAAAAATGAAAATGATGATTTATTTACTAACTACTATTTTCTTTATTACTACATTACTACTATTGCTAAAATAGATCTTAACAAAATAAGTACCGTTAAGAAGATCATTCATACCAATTCTGGTTGATGGACTATTTACTTCATCCTGAAGTACATTTTTGCCCAGCAGATCTATCACTTCGATCCTGCTAATGTTAAATCCTTTCGCTTCTATGATCGCATATTCACTGGAAGGATTAGGGTAAACACTTACATCATTACCTGTGATCTGCATGGCAGCAATACCTGTAATGTTATCTACAATAAAGGTTGAGGAGGTAGCGCATCCATTTGCATCGGTTATGGTTAACAGGTATGTTCCCGGATTCAAACCTGAAACATCTTCTGTTATTGCTCCATTCGACCAGTTAAAGGTATATGGTCCTACACCACCGCTAACGGTTACATCAATAGAACCATCTCCCGAGCCGGTAGCTGAAGCTGCAACAACAACCCCATTTACTATCAGAGGATTTGAAGGTTGAACCAGGGTGTAACTATTCAGAGAAGTACAACCATTATAATCCGCTACGGATACTGAATAAACTCCAGCGCCAAGGTTAAAAATGCTCGGAACAATTGCTCCATTTGACCATTGGTAAATATAAGGAGCTACACCGCCAATAACGTTAAGGCTGATCGCGCCATTATTTCCACCGGAGCATTTTATAGTATTAATGATGGGCGTTACCACGATCGGGTCAGGTTCGGTGACAATTACAGGATGCATGATCACGCAGTTGTTTGCATCCTTAACAGACACAATATAATTAACATTTCCTGCCAGTCCGGAAAATATAGATACCGGTGAATAACCAGAAAAATTAAGGCTGTAGAGATAAGGAGCGTATCCGCCGGTAGCCGCAACTGAAATTGCTCCGTTATTGGCGCCATTACAGGTTACATTTAATACACCTAAACCACTGATCTCGATCTTACTTGGCTCAACAATCAGAAACGCTGAACTCGCCACGCAATTTGCGGCATCTTTCACCATCACATTATAAAAACCAGCACTTAAATTGTTAAATGTACCTGCTGACTGGTAAGAACTACCGCCATTGATACTATATACAAGGAAACCTGCTCCACCTGACGCGGCAATGGTTGAAGAACCGGTACTATTTCCGAAACAGGAAACACTTGATGTTACAGAAGTGATTAAGAATCCATTTGGCTGGGTAATGGTTTTAGTCACATTACCGGTACAACCATTTGCATCCTTCACCTGAATAACATAAACTCCCGCGGTGAGGTTGATAAAAAGCGGTGAGCTTTGCCAGTTAATTCCATTTTTACTGTATTGAAGCAAACCACTACCTCCCGTTACTGACGTAATATTGATATTTCCGTCGTTGCCGGCATTACAGGATACATTTTGCTGAGATGAGCTCGTAATTGTTGGTCCGTTCGAATCAACAATAACACCCGAAACAATTACCTGGCAGCCAGATCCATCTTTTACTACCACGTATTTTGTTCCTGCAATTAAATTAGAAAACAAGCCGGAAGTAAAATAATTGGCTCCCCCATTTATGCTATATTGGTAACCAGAACCCGATCCACCAGCTGCAAGAACCATAATTGATCCATTTGTAAATGTACAGGTTGAATTAGTTGTATTAACTGTTGTTGTAATAGCGGAGGGTTGTGAGATTGTAACAGTAGAATTTGTGGTACAGGCAAACATGTCTTTTGCTGTTACAGTATATGTTCCGGCAGGCAGGTAAATAAAAGTTCCTACACTCTGGAAGTCGATCCCATTAATACTGTACAGGAAGCTGCCGTTACCGCCTGAACCAAGAGCGGTGATGGCTCCATCGGATAAACCATAACATGTTGCGGCAATAGAAGACAGGGTTTCTGAAAGTACAGGAGGCTGAGCGACAACAATGGTTGTGGTTTTAATACAACCTGTAACATCTTTTACATACACGGTATAAGTACCTGCCGACAATCCTGAAAAAGTAGTTCCCGACTGGTAATTAATGCCATTGATGCTGTAGTTATGAGTTCCTGTTCCGCCGGTAGAAGTTGCAGTGATCTGGCCATTCGCCGAACCATTACAAACAGCCGGAACAGAGGTAAGGCTCAAACCGAGCAGTTGTCCCTGTCCAATTGTAACATTCGCCAGACTGGTGCATCCTGCGTTATCTTTTACTACGCAAATATATGCTCCCGCGCCAATATTAGAAAAAACAGGGCTCGTTTGAAAGGTAGTTCCACCATTAATACTATACTGCATTGATCCGGTTCCGCCACTTGAACTCAATGTGATGCTTCCGTCAGTTCCTCCGTAACAACTTACATTCGTAATATTTGGAGATCCAAGCACTGGTCCTCCAAGGTTATTCACAACAACTAAAGTTGTGGTTGTACATGAATTTGCATCACTTACAACGAGTGTATGTGTTTGCGCCAAAAGACCCGAAAAATTACCTGTGGATTGAAAAGAGCCATTGTCGAGCTTATACTGCAAAGGCGATATACCTCCGGTTGCCGAGGAGATAATGCTACCGTTGGCGTTGTTACATGAAGCGTTACTTGTTATAATAGAATTAAAAGTAATTCCGCTTGGTTGTGTAATTGATACATTTGTAGAATTCGTGCATCCCTTGGCATCTTTCACATATAAAGTATAATTCCCGGCATTTAATCCCGTAAAACTTGTACTTGTTTGCCATAAAGAACCATTGATGCTAAATGAACGGGTCGGAGCCCCGAACTGGCCATTCGCAACAAAACTTCCATTGCTTCCGCCAAAACAGGTTACATTGACAATTGATGAAGCAGTCACGTTTAAGCCAACCGACACACTTCTTGTGTATGTTTTAACACAAGGTGAGCCCGACCAACCTTCGATAGTTGTTGTTAGCGTTGCTGTATAAACACCACCTGTAGAATAAACATGAGAAGGATTTACGGCGTAACTAACCGGAGAACCATCACCAAAATTCCAGGTGTAAAAATGATTGGACCCTGCATAACCAGCTAAAGCAATTTTATTAAACATGCTATCCATGGTCATTTGTGTTGTATTTGAAAACGACACCGGACTGTTAACGCTATAACACGATCCCGTTGTTGTAAAAGATGGTATATTTAAATGGGCCATTGTTGGCACCAGGTAGAAATCGCCGTCTTTATTAAAGCTGTTTTTAGCGCTGGTCCAGTTAAAGCCGGTAGAAGTGCCTGCAAGAGATGCCAGATCCTGCCCACCACCTTCTCCATTGCCTGTATAACGCAGGTCAAACACTGTTCCATTTGGAAAAATGTTGTTACGGATCTCAACCGTAATCGCGAACTTGTTACTAACTGCAACGCCATTAGGAAACGTAACATCAATATAACCGTTGGAATTATCCATAAAACTCCACCATGTGTGATTTACAGTGCTGATTGCTGTCGTAGGCCTGCCGCTTAGATCGGCGTTATAAATTCCAATTTTAAGCGGAACGCCGCCAAATCCAAAAACAGGATAGCTACCATAAACTCTTACGCTTGATATTTTTCCCGGTCCCGCATAATTATAAGCCTGTGAAGCCTTTTCTTCAAATCCAGCGCTAAGCTGATAAGAACCGGTTGTTCCCGTGTTCTTATAATTTACAAACCCGTTAAGGTCATTCGTGCATGGCACTTGTGCAAAGGCTCCTGTTATACAACAGAACGCGGTTGCCGCCATTAATGTAATTTTTGTTTTCATTTTTATTAGTTTTTTAAGAATTATTTTGATACAAAGGAACAGTAGGTTCTCATTTTTATACATGTCCCGTGTCACTCACTGATGTGAACTTGATCACTGAAATATTTTAAAACCAGAAGTTATCTCAAAAACAGGTAATAGGACTTTTCTGATCCATGACCCGGGGATCTTCTTTAACTAAACCGTTCTCGACTGGAAGTAGAAAGGTTCGAAGAAAAAAGAATGAAATTCTTTAACAAACAATCAGAAGCCGTCATTGCGAATGGAGTGAAGCAATCTCGCATTGAGACTGCTTCGTGCCCCGTGGTGACGATACATGTGTTTTTAGAAACTGAAAGTCTTCTGCTGAAAGCGCATCGTTTCAACTAACGATTGAGACCAATGAATAAAGCGAAACAGCCGATCTGTTTCGCTTTTGTTAAATCTTAATGACGCTCGAACAATTTTGTTACGCGCTTAAACTATCTGTAGAATCCTGTTCGCTCTATAATGATAGCAGTGGCCGCAATATATCCTGTTGCTCAATCCTGGGAATCCGGATGGTAATAATGCCATCTTTATAGTCGGCCAGCATTTCTTCTGCCAGCGAATCTTCGGGTAATTGAAACGAACGGTTAAAGCCCGCCGGACTGAATTCTTTTCGCCTGCAATAATTCCCCTCACTGAGTTCTTCATCCTCCGATTCAGCTTCTACCGTAAGAAGACCGGAATCATCGATCTCCATTTCAATATTATTCTTATTTAAGCCAGGGGCCCGGAGTTTTAGTATGTATTCATCTTCCGATTCGTACACATTTGCGGGAATAATTTCTTCCATGTTACCACAGAACTCGCTGTCTGTTTCCATTAGATCCGCGTCTTCCATCATCATCTCAGGATCAAACAGCGGACTTACCAGGGAAAATTTGTCCTTTGTTTTTTGATTGATTATTAGTGTCGTCATGTTTTTTATATTTTAATTTACTTAAGACAAGAAAATGATTCAAAACTACCCGGAAAGATTTCAAATACAAATGACGGCAATCATTATCGTCAATGATATTTGTCACGGCTGCAGGATTGCGTGTAGATAAGTACCTGAATTATGGAACAGCAATACAAAGGATTAGAATGCTATTTTAGCCGAAATTAATTTCTTAAGATCGTTTAGTTGTGATTTATCGCTTACGTCAATACGGATACCCCGTCCTTCCGCATAAACTTTTGCTGCTTTTAATTCTTGTTTGATGCGTTCCGAAATATCCGATCTCAAAATCTCCTCTGTCGCTTTTTTACCGAACACAAAAGAGATCTTAAAAAATTTGTCCTGCGGTAATAAATAAACAAGCACCCTTTTAGGGTCGCTTACCCTATAGCTCCAACCATACTTGTCACCGGCATAATGCCAGCCTTCTTTAGCTCCCGGAAAAGAATTTTTCGTAAAGTCAACCAGCAATTTCCATACGCTGAATAAAGAACCGAGTTCCTTTTTTAATTGGGTGGAATCCGGCATTTTTGTTTTGTCGTTAAAGGCACTTTTCATTTTTTGAACGTGTTGTTGTTTACAGAGTGGTGTTAATGCTCATATAAATACGTGACCTGGATCATTTCCAGAATTTATATTTCATGGCATCTTTGACAAAAATAAGATCAAAATTCAAAATATTGTCTACATGAAAAAATTATTTGCACTTGCCATTCTTTTATTTTCGATAAGAGTAGATGCACAAAGCGATGCAGCCGTATTGCAGACCCTGCTGGCGAACGACAGTTCGTCACTTCGTATTATATGCAGCTACCCCGATTCCATCCGCCGGTTTGTTTATATTGCCGCTACTTATCCGCAGGGCTTTACCCGGTTAAGCGAGATCCAGAAAACAAGTTCGGCATCTTTTAAAAAATTAGCTTCCACTTATAGCCAAAACCGGCAGAAACAACTCTGGGATCTTTCACGCTTCCCCGAACTTCCGGGTCTGATCCTCCGGCAGAAAGACAATAAAGAAGCTCTTGCAACTTCTCTTGCTTTGTACCCAGAAGAAACAAAAAAAGCGGGATTGTATTTTGCAAAACACAGCGAAACCCTGGTTAAGATGGACAAAATCCGTTTGGATTTTGAATCGCAGTACAAAACCCTGGTAAAAGAATTTCCCGCGGAAGTACAGGCTTCCTTCCAAACCCTTTTGGCCGACCCTGAACTCTTCGCGCTGCTTTCGGAAGATTTACATACCACCCTTACCGTAGGTGACCTGTATAAAAGAAATGCCGGGGTACTGAAACACGCGGCTGATTCTGTACACGAGCAGATCGCAAAAGAAAACGGTCAGGAATATGATGACTGGAAAACCGGGATCACCCAGGACACAGCCATGCAAAAGGAATTAAAAGACGTTACAGGAAAATACGTTTCGGAAGAAGATAATGCTGATGATGTTTACGGCTCAGATAAAAAGAAGGACATTACAGTTATCATTCATACACGTCCTTATCCTTATTGGGCAGGTTACCCGCACTGGTACGGCCATCCTTACTGGAGGCCTTACCCCTGGTGGTACCAATCCGGTTTTTACTGGGATGTGAATGGTTCCCTTATTTTTATAGGTTTGCCTACCTACCAGTTCGGCTGGTGGTATTATGGCCACCCGAATTATTACAGGCATTACCACCGAACTACGCGTTATTTTGACCACCACTACCAGGGACATCCCCGCTCCCGGGGAGGTTTTAACCGGAGCGTACGCGACTATCAGCACAATGCGCCGCGTAATGCTCCGAGAGGTACACCTAATAGAAGTGGCGGTGGAAAGAGAAGGTAAAACTCTGATTACCCGTAAACTCAAGCATTCCATCACTCATACCAGGATCGCAACGTTTTATCCTTCTTGTACTAATTCTTTCCTTAACCTGAAAATTGATTTCTTCACACTGCCTGATAACATATCTGTGTAACGTGACTCCGCGAGACTGTGAATTTCCTTCGAGAGGTCCGGGTAGTTTTTTGAAATGCCGACCATGAGCTTAAGTGCATTATAGCGTAATGAAGGATTTTTGCCAATGTCAGTCCAGATCTTTGAACATATATCAAACACTCGTCCGTTATATGCGGCATTTAATTCCACTCGAAGCAGGACCATCAATAACTCCCGCTGCTGGTTATCTTTTTTCGATGTTATGGCTTCAATTATTTTCTTTATGTGCCTGCGAACCCGTTTGTCGTTTTTTTCCATGCAGGCCCATAACACCCAGGCCGCTCGCCACGAATATGGCTGTTTGTCGGAGATGGCTAATTTAATCACTTCTGCAAAATTCAGAGGGCGTGACTTTACATAAGAAATCATTTCAGCCTTGTGTGAAGTTAATAGCTTATGTTCGAGGTTCGTTTCCAGGAAATTTGCTTTTAAAATTAATACCGGGAATTTATTGCCTTTGGTAACGGGCCCTGAACATGGCCTGTGAAATAATATGATCTTCCATTGCTTTTAACAGCTGCATTTTTCCTGAACTCGTAGGAATATTCAAAGATGAATTAAGCGCATACACACTGAAGTAATAAGTATGGATGCCGTTTGGCTGGCAGGGTCCGAAATAATGGTTCTGCCCCCTGCTGTTCTTTCCTTGCGTGCCCGGCGCCGTATTCTCCCGGATTTTTTCGCCTACGGGAATATTCCACATCACCCAATGTACAAAAGCACCGTTCGGAGAATCTATGTCTTCCATGATCAAGGCAAGAGACACTGTGCCTTCGGGTATATTTTCCAGGATCAGGCCCGGACTCATATTCTCTCCATCACAGGTAAACCTGAATTGCATATAATGATCATAAGCAAAATCAGGACTTTTTATTCCAAAAGGTTTTTGAAAACAAACAAGGCCTATTAAAACGATCAAATACTTCATTGCAACAAACGTGAATATTTAAGATCCTCATAAAACTCCGCCATAGTTACATGCGCAAAAGGAATTAACCAGAGAAAACCTATACCGAAAGTTAAGATGCAAAGCAGAGCCAGGAGAAAAAAACGGAGGCATAAGCGGAATAATTTCCATTTGTGGCCCATCATCATGGCCTGGCTCAGTTCTATTGCCTTTCCCGCCTTCAGGGTCGGTTCATCCGCCAATATATAAAAGGTCATAGCATAGGAGAATGCCGCGACAATACCGGGGATTACAAGAAGCAATGACCATAAACACACGAACAGTACCATGAGCAGATAAGTGCCCAAAGCCGTTACAAAATAATTAAAGCCCTGAAAGAGCTGCTCTACTCCTGCATACCTGCCGCGGATCATATTTAACGAAAAACCAGCTATCCCCAACGCGAAAGGTCCTGCAATGATTAAAGAAATAACAGAACCCGGGACTTTCAGAGTTCCACCTGCAGAAACGAGCAATCCATAAAGTAGAAAAGTGCCGATAGCCAGCAGCCATTTGCCCTTCAACGCATCCTGGGCCTTGCGCATTAAAACACTGTTTTCTGTTAACATAGCTCTTATTGTTTATTTTTTTACCAGGAGTTTAAAAAACTGGTCGAGCTGTGGCAGGATAATGATGCGCGTCCTTCGGTTCAGGGCTCTTCCCTCAGCCAGATCATTGGATGCCACCGGTACATATTCGCTGTGGCCGGACGCTGTCATGCGCGCCGGTCTGATATTGTATTGTTTCTGCAGGATCCTCACAACTGAAGTGGCGCGCTTTACGCTCAGATCCCAGTTATCATCCATGCACTCCGTGCGAATTGGAACTGTGTCTGTATGTCCTTCCACCATAAATTCAATGTCGGGATAGGCATTCAGCACTTTGGCCACTTTACCCAAAACTTTCTGCGCGTTTTCTGTTACCGCATACTTGCCACTGTTAAACAAAAGCTTATCAGAAATGTCAATATACACCACACCCTTCTCAACTTTTATGTTTATGTCTTTGTCGTTGACATCGTTCAAACTGCTTTTCAGATTCATAACCAACACCATGTTCAGCGAATCCTTTCGGTTGATGGCAGATTGAAGATCCTTAATATAAAGATCTTTCTGAGAAATGTTCTGCAGGGATTGTTTGATACTTTCCGCTTGTTTTGCCGAAAGCACCGACATATCCTGCAGGGCGCCCAGCACCTGGTTGCTGTTTTGTTTTAAATAATCCACCTGGCCGGTCAACAACTTGTTTTGAGTGCTAAGCTCCGCATTCAGAGTTTGTTGATTCCTGAGCCGATCATTACAGGTTTTTTCATTTGTGACCAGCTTTTTGTAATCCGCGTCAAGGGCCTTGTATTTTTTTGTGCTTACGCAGGCGAAAGATGTGATGAGCATAAAGCCTGCCGCGAGGTGTAGTGGTTTCATAGGAATGATTTTTTTGTTTGTTATTCAGGTAAAAGTAAAACGGGCTTTAAATTCTGTAAATGACACAAAACAGTGTTTTGAATGAGCTTGATCATAATGCACGGAATTATAATGGCATCACAGACCCTTTTTCTAAAGTGACAAAGATCATTTCGGAAGATGACTCAGGTTATGTGAGAGAGATTCTCCGCTGATTATTTTTGATCCAGTATTAAAGTTATGACAACAGCTACACAAAGAAATCCGGTTGATTATATAATTAACGGATTAAAAACTGCCGCTTCAGAGCTGGAAGAACTCCAGGTGCAGTTGGCGCTTGGTAAGGCAGAAGCTAAGGACGTTTTTGAAAATTTAAAAAAGTCCATGCACACGCGCGTACTACAATTAAAATTAAAGATCATGAATTCAAACCCGAAAGGCGAAATGCTCACCATTGTGAATGCCCTGGAACATTTAGAAGTACAACTAGCTCTCGGATTGGCAGAAACAAAAGAAGTATTTGAAACGCAGCGAAAGAATATCGGGAAAAGTTTATCTGAACTCGAATCTAAATTAAGATCGGGCGCCCCTGGCCGCCAGGTGGCTAAAATGCAGCTGGAAATTGAGAAGTTTAAGACAAAGCTCTACCTGCTCTCTTTGAGCTACCATCTCAGGAAAATAAACCTGGAGTACGATGTGAAACAAAAGAAGGAGGATTTTGAGAAAAAACTGAACACCCTAAAAACGAAACTCTCTATAAAGGAAACACATGCAAAAAATAAATGGCAGCATTTTAGAGAAGAGATCAAGGAGGCGTTTGATGACCTGAAGTCCGTTTTTTTTCCAATAGATTAACCATTATGAGAAGAGCTTTATTTATTTTATATCTGCTGATACATATGGTGACTCGGGCACAAACACACACCTGTGACGCGAATACATTTGCACGCAAAGCCGCCGGAAACTACAATATAAAAGTGGCCGGCTGTGAAAATTATATTGACATATATATCTACGACAAAAAGAACAAACCGCTGGTTGATGCTGTGATAATGGGTCATGCGGGTTTTTATTATCCGGACGAAAGTTATCTGTCCGAAGATCTGACCCAATCTTCCAGCACAAACGCGCTAAGGGTTAAAGTGCCCTATCCTGGTTTCAGTACTTTCAAAATATCGCTTATAATCAATGGACAAAATGTTTCCGCTTATTTTGAAAACGACAACAGCTTACGCGCTACGCTGCAACAATGAAACCATATCTTCATATCCTTATCTCGATATTGCTGTTAACCGTTGGCTGCAGATCGCAGGCAGAAAACTGCTCTCCTGCAACCATTGAAGAACCCGCCGGAATAACGTTGCGCCAGTTTAACCGGAAAATAAGGGACGCTGATAAACCTTTGCTGATCCACTTTACAGCTGATTGCTGCGCCACCTGCAAAAAACAGAAAGCCGTGCTTCAGGATATTTTTGCCGCCAACAACAAACGAATCGAGCTGGTCATCCCCACAATGGAAAACAATCCAGCTATCTTTGACTATTTTGAAGTATCTGACCTGCCAATAGTCATCCTTTATGTGGATGGGTACCTGGTATGGCTATACATGGGCTTCCAGGAGAAAGAACAGATCATGGAACCTTTACATTTATTTATCCAATGAAAACACTTTTAGTACCAACCGATTTTTCTCATGAAGCGGGCGCGGGCGTAGAATATGCCGCGGCATTTGCCGGTAAAGGCGATTTTAAGATCATTCTCCTGCACGCTTTTCATCTTAACACCGTGGATATCTTATATACCCAAATGGTTCCTGCAACACATTCGTTCAAAGATTCCGCGCACGATCAGCTTTTACTTACAAGAGACCTTATCAGTGACAAAGTTAAACTACAGCCCGAATGCGTCTTTGAGGAAGGCTCGCTGAATGATGTGATAAGTAAAACGGTAAATGAAAAGAAGATCGACTATATCATCATGGGAACCCGTGGAGCTAAAGGTATAAAAAAGCTGCTGAGAGGAAGTCACACGTCGGGGATCATCCGAAACGCTCTTTGCCCCGTTATCTCGGTCCCACAAAATATCCGGTTTCAAGGCTTCAAAAAAGTATGTTTTGCCACAAATTATCACCGCGACGACATCGCGGAACTGCATTCGATTGTAGATCTTGTAAAGCCCTATAAAGCTCTTATAAAAGTTATTCATGCCGCTGAAATGGATGAGAACCGTATTGAACAGATCATGTACGCCTTCGAAAAAAACGCCAGGAAACAGATCCACTATCCTCATTTTTATTTCGGGGTGTTAAAAGGAAACGACCTGCAGGAAACCCTGCATGATTATCTGAATGCGGAAAAGCCGGATCTTTTCAGTATTTCAACCGGCTTTGTTGCATGAATACACATCCAAAAGTGTATAAAAACAAGTGAAAGTACTGAATACCAAAAATAAGGCGGGGCATTTTTGTTTTATGCTGAAACAAAAAAATAAACCCCGCCGAAGGCCCTTT
>Ga0208492_1000345_pt1 | contig 41826 bp, 29 predicted proteins | sample Subbioar_CSW14AB_FD_184820 | JGI IMG/M metagenome (GOLD analysis project Ga0208492, IMG submission 184820) | Serpentinite rock and fluid subsurface biosphere microbial communities from McLaughlin Reserve, California, USA - CR12Mar_CSW14AB (SPAdes) | ecosystem: Environmental > Terrestrial > Deep... | reverse complement strand
CCCAGTAGTTCATCGCGGGAGCCGAGGAAAGTCCTTTTTTCTTGGCGGCCTCATTCAACCAATCCTTGCGATAAAGACAGACCCAGCCGTCGCCATAAAGGGGAAGCGCATAGGCCTGACGATCCCAGACGAGAATGCGTTGCCTGATCCAGGGTAAGAAGTCGTCAAAGCGCAAGGCACCGCGCGATTGGATCAACTCTTCCGCAACCGGCGCCAGCTGCCCCTTTCTCACTTCTTCCACCAAATTCCAGGGCCTTCCCAGAAAGAGGTCTCCCTGCCCGCGCGGCGCCTGTTCCAGCACCACGCCGGACCTTACTTTTTCGAAATTTGCCCAGGCAAGGAACTCATCCTTATCTACCGAATCATCCCATTCGACCGTGAGGGTTTGGTAACTTGGGCTGGTTGATGATGATGAGGTGGATTTGGTCTTCTCGGCACAGCCCGGCGTTAAGCAAATGAGGATCCCAATAACCGGATGGATTCGAGAGCAAAATTTCATGAAAACCATTCCACTGTGGTTGCCCGAAAGAACATGCAGCCTACCATTAAGACTATAGCCTTCGTGGCCCTCAGGAACTGAGGCGTTATTTTACTTTTGTCCCGTCTGAAACTTTGTTGCTATCGCCTCTACCACCCGGAGGGAGCCTAGATGCGGCTGTTTTTAGTCGTTCAGAACGAAGGAAAACAAAAAGGAATGCGAATCCCCGTACCCGGGGAGATCTTTGTGGTAGGGCGCGACCCCGAATGCCAGTTGCGGCCTGCAAGCTCGATCATTTCCAAAAAGCACTGCGCGTTCATCAATCAAGGCGACGATTACTTCCTCGAGGATTACAAGAGCACCAACGGCACGATCTTGAACGGCCAGCGGATCGAAGGCAAAGTGGCCCTGAAATCGGGCGACAACGTTGCCATCGGCCCCTTGGAATTTTCGATTTTGCTTGAGGTCAAGCCGGCCGCCCAGGCGAGCGATCCCAAGTCGGGCGTTATCAAAGCGATCACTCCTCCGGCAGCAGCGGCTCCTGCCGCGGCAGCCAGGCCATCTGCCGTTCAACCAGCGCTCGCGCCCAAGCCTGCCCCCAAGCCTCAGGCCGCGCCGGTCCCGGTTCCACCGGTCAGCGCCACAGCGCCCACCGAAATCATGCCGGCAGCAACGATCGCCGCGCCGACCGCCTCGGCAAGCAAGAATGCGCTCGACGACGACATTGCCGCGTTACTCCTGGGCGGCGACGATTCTGGCCCAGGCGCCCCCGATGTCACTGGTGAAGGCACCACGGTGGTTGATCTGGCGAAAGACCTCTCCGCCACTCCGCCTTCCGGTAACCCGGCGATTCGCGCGGCCACCGCAGGCAAGCCCATTTCCAGCACCACCGATGCCGCCAAGGCGCTGCTTGAAAAGTACATGCGCCGTCCCCGCCCAAACTGACGATCGATCTCATTGACACGGCTTCCCCTTCCTAACTTCGTCCGACCTCCCCAAGTGGAAACCATGGCCCGGGAACTCCCGGGCTTGCTTTTTCCCTGGTTCGAGCGGCACCGGCGCGATTTCCCCTGGCGAAAAGACCGCTCACCCTATGCCATTTGGGTCAGCGAGATCATGCTCCAGCAGACCGTTGCCGCCACGGTCGGTCCCTTCTTCAAACGGTTCCTGGAACGCTTTCCTAACTTAAGAGCCCTGGCGGGCGCATCGCGCGAAGATGTCCTTCATGCGTGGCAAGGCCTCGGTTACTACCGCCGCGCCCGCATGATGCATGCCGCGGCCCAGGAACTCGTCGAAGCCGGCCACGACGACCTTCCCGACTCGCCCGAGACGATCGCGGCCCTGCCGGGGCTCGGCCGCTACACCACCAATGCCGTCCTCTCGCAGGCTTACGACCGGCCGTTGCCGATCCTCGAAGCCAACACCTACCGCCTCCTCGCCCGGCTTTTCGCGCTCCTTGACGACCCCCGCTCCAAGGCGGCCGAGAAGTGGCTATGGGACGCCGCGGCCCGGCTGGTGCCTTCCCAAATGGCAGGGGATTTCAATCAGGCCCTCATGGAAGTCGGATCGCTGGTTTGCTTGCCCAGTCAGCCCACATGCCTGGTATGCCCGTTGAGCTTGATCTGCGCCGCGGCGGCCACGGGAACCCAGGCGGAAATTCCGAAAACGACCCCCAAGGCCGCCGCGACCGCGGTTCAAGAAGTCGCCGTCGCCATAACGAACGAAAAGGGAGAATTTCTGCTCGTGAAACGGGGAGATCAGGGCCGCTGGGTCGCCATGTGGGAATTGCCCCGAGGCGAAATACTTCCTCATGAATCACCCGAAAATGCGGCCATCCGCATTGCCCACGAATTGACCGGCCTGCTCATCGCCTGCCCCTCGCCTGGCAAATCGATCAAACACACCGTCACCCGCTATCGCGTCAGCCTTGCCTGCTGGGCGGCCACCGCTCCCGCCGATCCCCTCGTCGCGCTGACTTCTTCCCACGTCGAACATTGCTGGGCACCCCCGCAAGAGTTCGTGCGATTCGCGGTCGCATCGCCCCAACGCAAACTGCTGCAGTGGTTGGAATCCAGAGGGCCATCGAAGACGGAGTGAGCGGCATGGCGTCGCGGATCTTGCTGGTGGAAGACGACCCGGAGATTTCTGAATTCGTCGCGCAGGGCTTACGCGAAGACGGGCACGCCGTCGCCACCGCCATCAACGGCCATGAGGGCGAGAAGGCACTTTCATCCGCCGACTGGGATCTCATTGTTCTTGACTGGTGGCTGCCCGGGCCGGACGGCTTGAGTTTGTTGCAACGACTCAGGGGTTCGGGCAAAACCACGCCCGTGTTGTTTTTGACAGCCCGTGACGCGGTGGCGCAGCGGGTCGAGGGATTGAAAGCCGGCGCCGACGACTACCTTTGCAAGCCCTTTGCCTACGAGGAATTTTTGGCTCGCGTCGAAGCGTTGCTCAGGCGCGGGCCAAGCGCGCCGACCTCAATTTGGCGGCATCTGGACCTGGTGCTCGACTTGTCGCAGAACCGGGCGGAGAGGGCGGGCAAGCCCTTGAATCTCGCCACGCGGGAACAGGCGCTCCTTCACTTCTTTCTGCGCCATCCGGGAGAGGTTTTGACCCGGGCGCGACTTTACGAACGGGTCTGGGATGAAACCTACGACGGGCAATCCAATACGCTTGAAGTCCATGTGATGGAATTGCGCAAGAAGTTGGAAGCTCATGGCCCCAGGCTGATCCATACGGTGCGTGGCAAGGGATACCTCCTGGGCGGTCCGGTCCCCCCGGAGGGGATATGACCCTGACCAACCGGCTCTCCCTATTTTTTCTCGCGGCGCTGGGCCTGGTGCTTGGCGGATTCTCCCTGGCACTCTATCTACTCGCCTCCTCTCATTTGCGCGCGTTAACCCATCAAAAATTGGATTCGGCGCTGCAAACGCTGGTCGCTTCCACCGAGGTCTTCCCCGATCATGTCGAATGGGAACCGCAATTACGGCACATCACGGTGGGGGAAGACCATGGGCCGGACCAGGTTCGCTGGATCGTTCATGCCTCCGATGGCCGGCTGATGGATCGTTCGCTCAATTGGGAACGAGATCGACAAGGGGAACTTTCCACGCAAGAGCCTGGCTGGCTGCTCATGTCTTCACGCATCAGCGCGGGGGTCTTCGAGCCGCGGCCGGTAACCGGTTGGAGCCGACCCACCTCCGGTTCGTTTCATGATCCCTTTCCCATGGGCCAATCCCAGGGGGAATCGGTGCTTCCCGCCGATCGGACCTTTCGCGATTCGAGCATGATCCTGACGGTGGGAATCGCCGAATCGCAGCTCGGTTCCTTTTTGAATCAATTGGCGCTGTGGATGGGGCTTGTCTCCGGCGGCGTCTGGCTTGTCGCGGCGATTGGGGGGCGCTGGTTGTGCCGCCGCGCGCTGGCGCCGGTCAGCCGTATGGCCAATTCGGCGCGCAAGCTGCGCCTGGAATCCCACCCCGAGAAATTCCTCGATGTCCTGCCCACGGGCGACGAGCTGGAAGACCTGGGAGTCGCCTTCAACAAGTTGTTGGGAGATCTGCGTGAATCGCTCGAGCGTCAGCAGCGCTTTGCGGGCGATGCCTCGCATCAGTTGCGAACGCCCGTGACGGCGATGATGGCGATGGTGGAGGTGGCCTTACGCCAGGAACGGCCTCAAGCGGAATATCGCAAAGTCCTGGAGGCGATCGGCAGGCGCGGTCGCCAACTGGGTCAAATCATCGAGAGTCTTTTATTTCTGGCACGATCGGAACAGCTCGCGGAACGACCTGCATGGGAGCGAATCGACCTCGGAGATTGGTGCCGCGACTGGCTAACAAGCTGGGACGATCATCCGCGCCGCGCAGATATGCAATTCAAAATCGAGGCGTCGCCGGTGGTCGTTGCGACCCACCCCGCCTTGCTCGCCCAGGTGCTCGACAATCTCCTGGACAATGCCTGCAAATACAGCGAACCGGCGACCCCGGTCCAAATCACGGTCGCTTGTCGTTCCCGTTCTCACAAGGCGGTCATCCGCATTGCCGATCGGGGATGCGGAATCGAATCCGGGGAGCTTGGCAAGATCTTTGAGCCATTTTATCGATCGGCAAATGCTCGCTGGCTGGGAAAGCCAGGCGCTGGCCTGGGATTGACTCTGGCAAAGAGACTCACCGGATTTCTGGAAGGGTCGCTCAGCATTGCCAGCGGGTCGCGGGAAGGATCGGAGTTTGTCGTCGAATTGCCCGTGGAGGCGTCGTCCTCAAGCGACGCGCTTGCCCGATCGCCCACTTGAGTCGCCGATCAAGATTCCGGCTGGGATTCCACCGTTAGCCGGCGCTTTGCCGGGAGGTTCGTGGCCAAATGAGCGGCGCTTGACGCCATCACCACACCCCAGGCCGCCAGTTGGCCGCTTGAACGGGCCGGCGATCTCTCCGTCGCCGGTTTTTGGATCGGTGTGACAAGACTGTGGATCGGTGTAACAAGCCCAGGGCGAATCAGAAATTGACTCGTCTGCGTCGAACCGATTGGATACACCGGATCGCTTGTACCAAATGAGCGCGCGCCGACCGTGACCGTGCCCAACCTCCCCAATTCCATCTCGAGTGACCGGATCGTCTCCTGAGCGACCTCAGCAGGTTCAACCCGAGACTCGCGCCGCATGTCGACCATGATCGAAGGAGCCGACCATTCGGGCTCTGGCGTGGACACCGCTTCCGGGACCGAACTGGGTTCGTCCTCAAGACTCCATACCTGGTCCTCTTCCGTGCTGAGGTCTACTTCATCTTCTTCATCCCAGGCATCTTCTTCTAAGGCCAATTCCTCGAATGGTCCGTTGCGGTCCGCTTCGCAAACTTCGCCCACCAGATCGAGACGCTCGTCGGGATTGACCGCAGCAATGAGGGAGAGTTCCGCGGTTGGCTCCGGAATGGACATCCACGGAGAATTCCATCCGAGCGCGGGAGTCGTCCGATTCTCCAGCGCGTCAAGTTGCAAGAGGTTTAACGGCTTGTTTGAATGCTTGGCACGCTTCCCAAAAAAGGAACCGGGAAATCGCTTGTTGGGGGAAGGCTGAGGAACCATGACAACTCCAGGCGATTTCGCCATCCGCTGAGCCAATACGCCAGTATGCCCTGAAATGGGGAACCGGCAGATTCGACCGCACCGAAGCTCCGCGAGCAAAGACAAGGCTCTGCTGCTTACGCAAAAACCGGTGTTGCCTTGAAACGCCCGCGGCGCTTTTCAGACAGGTCCAAGTCGATGGCGGCCCGGTGACCTGATGCCGCGCGAACTTGGAGCCGAAGGTCTCTTGCTTGAGCGAAAATTGAGAACTTCCTGGAATTTATCCGCCATAGGGGGTGTTTGTCAAAAAATTCGTGCGGTTGGAACTCCACGACCAAGCCGGCAATATCGTCCCAATGGTCAAGACCGTCCGCCAATGAAGCTCCGGGTGCAAAATCCGATCGATTGGGCTCAAGAAACCGGACCTTGAAACGTCTACCGGCTGTCTGTCCAGAACGCGGCAATCGGCTCACGCCCCACGCCACCCGGGTGGGGGTGAGCTGGAGCAAGGATGTCTTGCGGACTTTGTTCTGATGGAAAAAGGAAGCGGCCTAGGTGGTGTAATCCGAATTGAGCCGGACATATTCGGGGGTCAAATCGCAGCTTGCCAAACGGCAGCCCTGGCTCCCTTCCTGGAAGGTTAAGCGGAAGACCAGGGGGTTGGTCTCGCGCATGAAACGGCTGATTTCGCCTGGATCGAATGCGGTGGGCGAGCCCTTTTCGTAGAGGACCTTACCATTCAAGTCGAGCGCAAGGGCTGAGGGATCAAACGGCACGCCCGCGTAACCGGCGGCGGAGACGATTCGGCCCCAGTTGGGATCGGCGCCATAAATTGCCGTTTTCACAAGCGGGCTGTCCGCCACGGCCCGGGCGATCTGCCGCGCTTCGCTTTCCTTGCGCATCCCTTCCACTTCGACATAGACCAGTTTCGTCGCCCCCTCGGCATCTCCGGCGATCGCACCGGCCAGATCGGCGCTGACCTCTTCCACCGCTTGAGCAAAGTGTTCGAGGTCGGGGCCGTGCAACTCCTGTCCGGGACGCGCGGCACCATTGGCCAACAGCAGCACCGTGTCGTTGGTGCTCATGTGCCCATCGATGCTCAGGCAATTGAAGGTTCGCGCCGAACTCCTTCGCAAAAGCGCATGAAGCACACCGGGGGAAACCGGCGCATCGGTGAAAAGGAACGAGAGCATGGTCGCCATGTCGGGAGCAATCATGGCGGCCCCCTTCGCCATCCCAAGGATGTGGACCGTTTCGCCACTGGACAGACTCATCTGGCGGCGCGACACCTTCGGTCGGGTGTCGGTCGTCATGATCGCGCGGGAGGCGTTTTCCACCGATTGAGGACGGCGATCGGCCGCCTGGCAGGCTTGATCGATTCCGGGACGGATCACTTCCATGGGCAGAAAGCGCCCAATCACGCCGGTGTTGGCCACAAGGGCCGTCCCCTCGGACAAACCCAGCCGCTTTTCGACCGCGCCGGTCATTTCCAGAGCGTCGGCCAATCCACGCTCGCCGGTGCAAGCGTTGGCATTGCCCGAACTGGCGACGACCGCCTGGAAGCCATGTCCATGACCTCCGTGCAGCCGCTGGCGGCAGACGGCGACGGGTGCCGCGAAAACCAGATTTTTGGTGAAGACGCCAGCCGCGGACGCAGGCCGATCGCTATGCCAGACGGCCAGATCCAGCCGACCCGGCTCGCCAGAACTTCCGCGGATCCCGCAGGCCACACCGCTCATCGACCAACCAGCAGGGATCCCATCCGACATTGCACCGCCCCGTAAATTTTCCTGACCGTGAAATTCATGTGCCATTGCCATGAACGGTCTTCTTAGCAAATCAACGGATCAGCGCGTAAAAGAGCGCGGCGCGAGAAAGCTGCACCGCCCCGTCGTAGTCGTAACCGATGCAGTCGGTCGATTTGTTTTTTTCCAGCGCGCAACCGATGTCGTGGCGGCTATAAATGATCGCCCAGCGACCGTTCACCTTCACCCCTTCCAGGCGCGGGTTGCCCGGCTTGTATTCCGCATCGGTCGGTTGCCCCGCCTGCGATTCGCGGCGCAGGCGCACCTTGTCGATCGGTTTGCCGTTCAGTTCCGCCGAGTAGAGAAGGTCCCCCGGCGGGATCAGCTCCAGTTTCGGTTTCCCCGGTCCCGCCTCGTCGGCGAATAAGTCGTCCACGAACTTGCGAAAGGAATCGTCAAACGGCTTGGCGCCACAGCACGCATCGGACAAAAGCGTCCCCCCGTTTTGCAGCACCCATTTCAATTGCGCCAGATCGCTCTTGGCAAAGCTAAACGACGCTCGCCCATGCAAATAAAGGAACCTGAAATCGGCCAGATTCGGATCGACGATCGACACCGGCTTCGGCTGCAAATCGACATCAAGCCCCGCCTTGCGCGCCTGATCCATCAGCGAGCGCATCGCTCGCGGCGCCGGCTGCCAGTCCGATCCATAATTGATCTGGCCCACCTTCAAAAAGCCCCGGCGCACCGCCGTCCGCGCTTCGGGCTGAAACACTTCCGCCACCGTCAAACGAGGCTTCGGCGCTTCCAGACCGGTTGCATACGCGATGATGTTCGCCCCCAAACGAAACGCATCGCGTCCTCGGCCTTCGGTGAAACGGTTTTCTTCCCAGTAACCGGATATCGGCTTGTCGCTATAGACGAGCACCGTCTTGCAACCTTGCGAGATCCCATACAGCGAGAATTCTCCCGGGTTCACCAGGAACTTGCCCGATGCCGTCCAGATCGGGTGATTTTCCGGAATACGGATCAGCTCGTTGTCCGGAAACATCTGCTTGACCAGTTGTCGAAACTCCGCATCGAACTGCACGCTGCCGCAGCAGGCTTCCGCCATGATGAAGCCGCCGTTGTTCACATATTCTTTCAGCAGTTCCCGCTGAGCGCCGCGCGGGACCTGTTCATGACCGTTGAACCACACGATCGGGGATTGCAAAAGTTCCCCCGCCGTCTTGCGGATCTCGTCGCCGTTTTCCAGGGGAACTTTTTGCGTGTCGAACACCTGCCAGGCCAAAGGCATTCCTTCGAATACCTGCCGCGAGGTGAATTCGACCAGGTTGCGCATATCGTTGCGCTTGCGGTTCCAGTTTCGCTCGCCGTTGTGGGCGAACTTACTCACCAGTACCGGCGTGCGGCCCTTCGCAAGAAAGAGCAACGAAAAACTCGTCGTGATGACCGGCCAATTTTCTTGCCGCCCGGCATCATTATCCCAACTACCGTTTCCCACATTTTGTGTTTTGACCAGGTAATCGCAGCCGACCCGATACCAGTCATGGCCGCCGAAATAGCGCTGGCCGGTCAATCGGCCCGCCCTTTCCATCCCATAAAGCGCGTAATACGGGTTATGGAGAACCTGCCTCCCCTCACCGGGTCGCAGTCGCGCGGGAAAATTGTTTCCCAGCCAACCGATGGCACTTTGCAAGGCTCGGTTCTCGTCATAAATGCCGCAGTCGTCCGCCGAGCCATCGGGCCGGAGTTTCTGTTTTCCACGCATCAGGTCCATGCCCGTGATGATGAGATTGCAGAGCCCGGCAGTGGTCATCGTGAAGGTCGTTTTGCGATCCAGCCCTCTCCCGTAGTGCCACCCGCCATCGGCCTGCTGATCCGCCAAAATGTCTGCCTGGATCTCGCGCAGAATCCGCTCGGGTACGATCGCTCCGGCTTTGAGTCCTTCGTGGATCCCTAAAAGTGCATATTGAGTATTGGAACCGTCGGCACTCCCGCCGGCGGCCGTATAGCCCCACCCGCCGGACCGATTGCCTCGCCCGGGTATTCGAGCCTTCAGTAGCCATTCGACATTGCCCTGAATGAGCGGTTTGTCCTGAGGTTGTCCGGCCTGAACCAATACCATGGTTTGCAAGCCAACAACGTAGGTTTGTTCGGGGGGCAACGACCGCAAGTAGCCAAGGCCTCTCTGGATCACCGGTTCCTCCGGCTTCACCCCGGCATTGAGAAGTGCGAGCATGGCCAGGGACGACCACCCTCCAGGGCGGGCAGCCGATTCGCCATCCACCTCCCAGTTGCCTCTCCCTTGTTCCTGATCCTTGAGGAATTGAATCGCCTTCTCGATCGACTTTTTGACGTCTTCGACCAGATGATCCGCGCCGCGGTTGGGATCTTGAAAGGCGGCCGCCGATGGCGTTGCGGCCAGAGCCGCCACGCCCAAAGTGGCGCCAAGCAATAGCCTCCACTGATGAAAAAGGCTCAACCAGAAGATGCCAGCCCTCCAACGCACAACGACCATCGCATGCTCGATCGGAAAAAGATGACTCGGATGGGAAAGAACAATCAAATCATCAGTCCATGACCGCCATTGAAGCCAGGCCGAACTTTTTCCCAAACATGATTTGCCCAAGCGACTTGCGCTCCCTTGGCGCTTTCTCCTTTTCGGCCAGCGGGGCGGGAAGCAACTCCGGCGCGGCGGGGTAACCCAGGGCGATGGCCGCGACCGGCTCAAACTCCGCGGGAACCTCGTATTCTTGCCGAATCCTTTCCGGGACAATGCCCGCCATGGCGTGGCTGCGCAGGCCCAGGGACTCGGCCTGAATCATCATTTGCGCGGTCGCCAGGCCCACATCGTGCCAGGCAAAGGCGTTGGGCTTCTTGGAGCGTTCGGAAACCACCCGGGCCAGGCTCAAAATGAGCACGGGAGCCGATTTGGCCCAACTTTGATTGAATTCGACCAGGCAGGAAAGGGCCCGCTCATAGTCTGCCGATTGATCCTTGGTCGCGACGATGAACGACCAGGGCTGCTCGTTGTAGCTGGAAGCCGCCCAGCGCGCCGCTTCCAAGATCTTTCTCAAAGACGACCGGGAAACCGGCTTACTATCGAAGGATCGCGGGCTCCATCGGTGCTGGATCGGATCGAGCAAGGGCTCGCTTGTCAACGCTGGCTTGTTCATAGAGAGTTTTGCACCGTCTCGTCTTGGGGCAGTTTTGGGCAGTCAGGATTTCAAAAGTCGATGAGAATTGTGAAAGATCTTTGACTTTCCCCTGTTCCCTTCACTATTCTCGCATGAAGTGATCCATTGGGTAATCGACATCGATCGATTTTTCCAATTCGATCCCGTTTGGACGCCATTCGACATAAAATAGGCAAGAAGCAGGGTTTTGGAACCGATCTGCAAGTCGGACTGAGCTTCTACCCAAGTCGCTTGACCTGTCGTGACTGTTTGAACCGGGACCTGGAGGGATTTCTTGGGATCTTCCAAACCCCTTCACAAGACCGACACGATTTTCGGGCAGACTGGCAAAACTGGTTCCCTGGACGCCTAGAGGGGCGGGTCATGAAATTGATCCTGGCCACCGATGCATGGACCCCCCAAATCAATGGCGTGGTCCGCACCCTGATGACCACGGTGGATTGCCTGGGGCGCATGGGCATCTCATGCCGTGTCCTTCACCCCGGCCTTTTCCCCTCGATCACCTACCCGTTTTACCGCGACATCAAACTGGCGCTGCCGACCCGTGCCAAACTTCGGGCCTGGCTTGGCGAGGAAACGCCCGATCGTGTCCATATCGCCACGGAAGGCCCCATCGGTTGGACGATGCGCAACTGGTGCATTCGCAAAGGCTGGCGCTTTACCACCGCCTTTCATACCCATTTTCCCCAGTATTTAGCTCGCTTTCCCGGGATCCCCCCCTTCCTCACCTGGTGTCTTTTGCGCTGGTTTCATCGGCCCGCCAGCGGCGTGATGGTCGCGACCAAGTCTTTAGAAAAGGAACTGGTGCACCAGCGGTTTGACGCTTCGAAAATCCGCCTCTGGCAACGAGGCGTCGAAACCGACCGGTTTCATCCACGGGAGAAATCGCCACGCGGCCGTCCCGTGGCGCTTTATGTGGGTCGGGTGTCGACGGAAAAGAACATCGAGGCGTTCTTGCAGGTGAACCGGCCGGTGGACAAATGGATTGTCGGAGATGGCCCCGACCGCGCCAGTTTGCAGGCCCGCCATCCCGAAGCTCGCTGGCTTGGCTGGAAGCAAGGGGAGGAGTTGAGCGAACTTTATGCCCAGGCCGATGTCTTTGTATTCCCCTCGAAAACCGACACGTTCGGCCTGGTCATGCTCGAAGCGATGGCAAGCGGCGTCCCGGTCGCCGCATTTCCGGTTGAAGGGCCGATCGATGTCGTTGGTCCCGATTCGGGCGTGCTCGATCAGGACCTGGGCCGTGCCATTGATGGCGCATTGAAGTGCGATCCGGCCAACTGCCGCCGCCAGGCCCTGAGCTGGACCTGGGAGCGGTGTTCCAGTCAGTTTCTTTCCAATCTGGTGCCCACACGGCCCGCCCTCCACATTGCGCCAGAAACGACCTGGCCCTTACCCGTCAGCGCCTGACACCTCTTTATCCCTTGGGGCCATGGTCTAGACGCCGGCCATCGCCTGCGAGCGCACGCCGCGCCCACCCCCTCAAACTCTGCCGCTAAAAGCTGTTTTGCCGGTTGCCGCCGGGCAGGATCGCATGCTTGTGGGCAGGCGAACCTTGTCCTAAACTGATCGAAGAAATCCGGCCGGATCGCCAAAGCCGCCACCCTACCCTCCTGGTCTACCTCTCCTGAAAAGGACCAATCAGCCATGCGGTCGCTAACCCTTGTGATTTTTGCTTTGGCCTCACCGGCACTGTTCGGCGGGACTCCTCTTTCAGCGCTCACGGCTCCAGGCGACACTCCGCTTGTCCTGAAAAAAGGAGACCGCATCGCGATCGTCGGCAATACCCTGGGCGAACGGATGCAGCATGACGGCTGGTGGGAAACGCTCATCCAGGCCAACCATCCCGACCTCGACTTAACGATCCGCAATCTGGCCTTTTCCGGAGATGAAATCGGCTTGCGTCTGCGCTCTGAAAATTTTGGCAGTCCCGACGACTGGCTAAAAAAAGTCAAAGCCAATGTCATCTTCGTCTACTTCGGTTACAACGAATCCTTCCAGGGCGAAAAAGGCCTGGGCGCCTTCAAGTCAGAATTAAGCGCCTACCTCAAACACCTCGGCTCGACGAAGTTCGATGGCGAAACCGCGCCGCGCATCGTCCTTTTTTCTCCGATCGCCCATGAAGATCTCAAAACTCCCAATCTTCCCGACGGCAAGGCCAACAACGTACGGCTCGCCCTGTACACGCGCGCCATGGGCGAGGTCGCCCGCGATCATCAAGTGCCGTTCATCGACCTGTTCGGGCCAAGCGCCAAGGCCTCCGAAGCAGAGCGTTTGACCTACAACGGCATCCATCTCACCGAAAAGGGCAACCTCGCCCTGGCACGCATCATGGAAAAAGAGGTGTTCGGCGCAAGCGCTCCCGAATCCAATCTCGAACGAATCCGTACGGCGGTGCTCGATAAAAACTTCCACTGGTTCAATCGCTACCGGACCGTCGACGGTTATTCGGTTTTCGGCGGCCGCGCCGGACTCGTTTTCCAGCCAGATAACCAGACGAACCTGGTCGTGATGCAACGAGAAATGGAAGTTTTGGATGAAATGACCGCCCTTCGCGATCGCAAGATCTGGGCGATCGCCAAGGGAAAAGATGAACAAGTCGACGACGGCAACACCTCCCCGTTCCTCGACGTGAAAACGAACAAACCCGGCCCCCTGGCCGGAGGCAAACACCGCTTCCTTTCCGGAGAAGAATCGATCGCCCTGATGAAGCTCGGCAAAAACCTGAAGGCCAACCTCTTTGCCTCGGAAGAAACCTGGCCCGAACTGGCCAATCCGGTGCAAATGTCCTGGGACACCAAGGGCCGCCTTTGGGTCGCGGTGTGGCCCACCTACCCCCACTGGCAGCCCAAGGAGAAGATGAACGACAAGCTTCTGATCCTCGAAGACACCAACGGCGACGGCAAGGCCGACAAGATGACCGTCTTCGCCGACAACCTCCACTGCCCCACCGGATTTGAACTGTTCAACGGCGGCGTGATCGTCGCCCAGACGCCCGACCTCTTATTCCTGAAGGACTCCGACGGCGACGGCAAAGCGGATGTACGCGAGCGCATCCTTCACGGACTCGACTCGGCCGACACCCACCATGCCGCCAACAGCTTCGTGCTCGACCCGGCCGGCGGCCTCTATTTCCAGGAGGGCACCTTCCACCATACCCAGGTGGAAACCCCTTACGGACCGCCAGAGCGCTGCGCCAATGCCGGGGTGTTCCGCTACGATCCGCGCCGGCAAAAATTTGAAGTCTACATCACTTATGGATTCGCCAATCCGCACGGGCATGTGTTCGATCGCTGGGGCCAGGACATCGTGGTCGATGGCACCGGCGCCAACCCCTACCATGCCGCGCTCTTTTCCGGGCACCTCGATTTCCCCGACAAGCACAATCACCCGCCCCAGGTCTATCAGCAGCGCACCCGCCCCTGCCCCGGCATGGAATACCTCTCCAGCCGCCACTTCCCCGATGACTTCCAGGGCAATCTCCTGGTGGGCAACGTGATCGGTTTTCAGGGGATTCTGCGCTACAAGATTGAAGACAACGGAGGCAGCTTCAAGGGGACCGAACTGGAGCCGATCATCTCCTCGACCGATCCCAATTTCCGCCCATCGGATCTGAAAATGGGACCCGACGGCGCGATCTATTTCATCGACTGGCACAACCCGATCATCGGCCACATGCAGCACAATTTGCGCGATCCCAGCCGCGACCGCACCCATGGCCGCATCTACCGGATCACTCACGAAGGGCGCGAACTGGCCAAACCGGTAACCATCGCCGATCAGCCGATTCCCGCCTTGCTCGATCTTCTGAAGGATCCGATCGAGCGCGTGCGCTACCGCGCCCGAATGGAACTGGCCACGCGAAACGGCAAGGATGTGCTTGCCGCGGCGAACGCCTGGCAAGCGGAACTCGACACGAGGGACGCCGATTACCCCCACCACCTGCTCGAACTGCTTTGGCTTCGCCAAAGCTTCAACGAAATCGACCCGATCTTGCTGGGCACCGTGCTGGCTTCCAGCGATTTCCGTGCACGCGCGGGGGCAACCCGGGTTCTTTCTTACTGGGCGGATCGTTTTCCCCGGGCGCTGGAGCTTTTGCGCCTGCTTGCCGCCGACGAACATCCGCGCGTGCGCCTCGAGGCGGTTCGGGCCGCCAGTTTTTTGAAAACGCCCGAAGCTCTCGACATTCCCTTTATCGCCGCGGATAAGCCAGCGGATCCCTATGTCGACTTTGTCCGGGGCGAAACCTTGCGGGCGCTTGAGCCAGTCTGGCGTGGCGCCCTGGCCGATAAAAAGCCGATCGATCTGAAGAACGACGGCGCCGTGCGCTTCCTTTTGCGCGGTACCAGTCTGGAGGCCTTGCTTGCGGGCAAGAAAACGCCCCTGGTGTTGCGGGAAATCCTGAATCGTCCCGGCGTACGCGAAGAAACCCGGCGTGAAGCGCTGCGTGAACTCGCCACCCAGGCCAAGCAATCGCAAACCAACCTGCTATTGGAATTGATCAAGGCAGAGGGCAAGGAAGAAGCGGTGCTCCTGGACCTGGTCAGGCTTCTCATCCTGCAGCCGCGCGAGGAACTGACCGTGCTTCGGCCCGACATCGAGCGCATCGCACTGGAATCCCGGCAGGAAACATTGCGTCAAATCGGCTGGGTCATGCTCATGAATGTCGATGGAAGCGAAGGGCGCGCCTGGGACAAGGCCGTCCAGAGTGCGGCGAGCCTGCGCGACCTGGTCAATGCCACCGGCATGATTTCCGATACCGCGCTTCGTTCCCAACTTTATCCGCGCATCGAGCCACTAATCCGTGGACTGCCCGCCCATCTTGATCAGGCCAACGCCAAGAATCTGGTCGGCCGATTTGTCCGGGTCGAATTGCCGGGCCGGCAGCGCACACTTACGCTGGCCGAGGTGGAGGTCTTCTCCGATGAGCGCAATATCGCACCGGCGGGCAAGGCCCGCCAGTCGACCACTTCCCACGGAGGCGATGCGAGTAAAGCAATCGACGGGAACAAATCGACCAGCTATGGCGATGGCGGTCAGACCCATTCGGCCGAGGGGACGAATAACCCCTGGTGGGAAGTCGACCTGGGCGGCGATTATCCCATCGACCGGATCGCCGTGTTCAACCGGGGTGATGGCAACCTGGGTTCGCGGTTGAACCAGTTCACCTTGAAAGTACTCGACCGCCAGCGAAGAACGGTCTTCGAGAAAAAGGCTCTTGCGGCGCCGCGAACGAATTCCACCATCGAGGTCGGCGGGGCTTCCCCAGGCCGCGCGATCAAGGCCGACGCCATGGTCGCCCTCACCACGATCCGTGGTCAGGAGGAGAATACTTTCAAGCTGCTTGCCGCCGAGTTGGAAACGCCCGATAGCGGTCCCAGTGTGATCAGGGCCTTGCTCAAACTTCCGGCAACCGCTTGCCCGACGGCCCTGGTCAAGCCGCTCATTGGAAAACTGGTCGCGGCCGTGCGGGCGATCCCAGAGAAAGAGCGGACCATGCCGCAGGCTCTCGAGGCGATCGAACTGGCCGATAACCTCATCGGCACACTGACCCCAGCCGATGCGGCGAAGGCTCGCGCCGATTTGGGCGAAGTCGCCGTGCGCATCATTCGCCTGGGCACCCTTCCGGAACGGATGGCCTACGACAAGGAAGCCCTGGTGGTCAAGGCGGGAAAGCGGATCGAATTCATCCTCGAAAATTCCGATTTGATGCCGCACAACTTGGTCATCACCCAACCCGGAGCGATGGAAGAAATCGGCATGGCGGCCGAGGGCGCGGCCGCGCGGCCGGAATTTCAGGCGCGCCAGTTCGTGCCCCAGTCGGACAAGGTGCTCGCGGCCAGCAGGTTGTTGCAACCGCGCGAAAGCCAGAGGCTTTCATTCACGGCTCCGACTCGGCCGGGGGTGTACCCCTATGTGTGCACTTATCCGGGCCACTGGCGGCGCATGTACGGATCGCTTTATGTCGTCGCCGATCCCGACGCCTGCAATGCCGGACCGGAGGCCTACCTGGCGGCACAGAAGATCGAAATCAAGGACGCGCTGCTCAAGGACCGCCGCCCCCGCACCGAGTGGAAGGTGGAGGATTTGGCCCAGGCGGTCACGCAGTTGAGCGGGCGCAACTTTGGCAACGGCAAGCAGATGTTCAAGGTTTCCACCTGCATCGCCTGCCACAAGATGGAGGGCGAAGGCAATGCCTTTGGTCCCGACCTGGCGCAACTCGATTCCAAGTGGAGCCCGGTGGACATTCTGCGCGAGATCATCATCCCCAGCAACAAGATCAACGAGAAGTTCCAGAGCGAGATCTTCGAATTGAGCAATGGCAAGCTGATCACCGGGATTGTGCTTGAGGAAAAGGACGGCCAGATCAAGATTGTCGAGAACCCGCTGGCGAGCACGGCAGCGACGATCTTGAAAAAAGATCAGGTGGAATCGCGCAAGAAATCGCCCACCTCGCTCATGCCCAAGGGGATGCTCGACAAATTGAGCCGCGACGAAGTGCTCGACCTGGTCGCCTACATCGTGGCCAAGGGAGATAAAAAGAGCCCGGTGTTTCAAGGCTCAAACGGCCATGGGCACGGGCATTAATGCCGCTCCGGGGACCGGGCATGGCCCTTGAAGCGGGCGCCTGCACGAAGCCCAACGAATCGGGTCAAGAGAAGGCTAGCCTCACAAACTGCGGTCAACACCGCGATGAAACCTAAAATCTCTTTGGGGGGCATTGGCCCCCACTTTTTTTTGAAATGAGCCGTGCTGATGAGCGATCCGTTACTGGTCCGGGCCCTTCGTGGAGAAAAAGTGGAACGCGTGCCGGTTTGGGCCATGCGTCAAGCAGGCCGCTGGGACCCCGAGTTTCACCGGGTTCGCGCCGGGATGGATTTTTTCACCTTCGCCGACGATACCGAGAGAGCGGCGGAAGCCACCCTTCTCCCCAAGCGATTTGGCGTCGATGGCATCATTCTCTTTTACGACATCACGACCTTGCTCGTCGCGATGGGCCAGCCTTTCGATCTGGTGCCCAAGGTCGGCCCCATGCCGCGCTGGAAAGCCGATTCGGCCGAAGCGATCGCGCGGCTTAACTCCGAACCGAAACCCGAATCGTATGCCCCGGTGATCCGCCTCCTCGAAAAGGTCAAGCAGTCGCTCCAAGGGGAACTTCCCGTGCTCGTGTTTGCCGGGGCCTCCTTCACCGTGGCAACCTATGCCCTTGGCCTGGGCAAAGATCTCGACGCGGTGCGCGCTTTCGCCGCGAGCAAACCAAAGGAATGGAACGACCTGTTGGAACGGATCACCACCGCCACGAAGGGGTTCCTGGGCGAATTGCAAAAGCGCGGCGCGGCGGCCTGCCAGCTTTTCGATTCCTGGGCGGGCGGATTGACCCTTGAGGAGTACGATCGCTGGGCGCATCCCTATCACCGCGAGGTGATGGCCAGCCTGACGATGCCGCGAATCCTTTTTGTCAAGGAAGGGCCCTACCTGGAACGGATGGTCGAATCGGGCGCCACGGCGGTGAGCTTGGGCAGCCGTCACGATTTGGCTGCGGCACGCAATCGCTGGCCGGAGATGGTGTTTCAGGGAAATGTTCCGCAGGAGCTGATGCGCGACGGCACCGCGGAAGAGGTGTATGCGGCAACCCGCGCCTGCTTGGCGGCGGGCGGCGGCCATCATCATGTGCTCAATCTCAATCACGGGGTCGACCCGAAAACGCCCGTGGCGAATTTCGAGGCGTTCATCCGCGCCGCGAAATCATAAAAGGTTGCGGCCTGACTCTGCGTCCGCCTGGTAAGCAGTCATGAGAGGGCTTACGGTGAAATGCACCAAACCGGTCGTCGCGGGTGTAGCGAGCCTGCTCCTTCTTATGTTAACGGCCTATTTGTGTGGGACGCTTCTGGGAAAAAAACCGTTCTCCTGGGAAAGCGAACCACGATTACTAAGGGAAGTAATCCCCGATGCCATGCATGGAACGTGGTGTTCCACCTTGGTCATGGTTGGCCCTCAGGTTGAGCGTTTGGAGGAACCCACACCTTCGGTGATATTCGACGAGGAGAGTTTTCTCTACCTGGATCCAACGAGCTCGTTAATGCAACCTTTCTTCAACACCATTTCACTGGATGCCACGCAAGACCCGGCTTGGTTTGATATGAAGGACACGTCAACCAAGCAGACATTCCTGGGGATTGTCGAAATCAATCGAGACAAAAATCGCATGAGATTCCTTTACGTCTATCGACATCATCATTGGGAAGGCCGACCCAATTCCAGGTCGACGAACAAGGCGATATCTACTGGGAATTCGCGCGCTGACGCGACCCTTCGATTGATCGCTTGCTGTGGGACCTCTAAATCAAAGCCTGTCATCCCTGCGAATACTGTACTTGGGAGCCTTCGCCATGAATTGGACCAAGCCCGCAATCGTGGGCTCGGCGAGTCTCATTGCACTCATTTTGCTCGCCTACTTTTGCGGCGCCTACCTTGGGAAGAAGCCGTTTGCCTGGCAAAATGAACCGCTTCTACCACCTGAGGAAATCGCCGCGGCTCTTCAGGGGCAATGGCGCGATCGTTATTGCAGGATCGGTCATCAGGTGCAGCCGCTGCCCGCGAAGGGCAAAGGCAACCTGATGGAATTCGACAAAACGACTCTGCATTCCCTCGATCCGTCGGGTCGTCCGCTGGCGCATCTGGATCGCACCTTTGAACTGGATGCCCGGCAAAATCCGGCCCGGTTCGATCTGGTCAACCCGACCACCAAGGAAGCGTGGGCCGGTATCATCGAAGTCAACGCCGACAAGAATCGAGTCCGGATCATGATGCGCCGAGCCGGTTCGCCCTTCGGCAGGCCCACCGATTTCGAACCCAAATCTTCCGACGATGTTTATAGCGAATACACCCGCTGATTTGACGTATCAGGTCAACCCCGGCACACCGCCGAGTTCGGCATAGCGGTTGAGCTTGTTGTAAAGTGTCTTCAAGCTGATTCCCAGTTCCGCGGCCACGGCCGGTTTGTTGCCGCGGTGCTTGTCGAGCACGCGCAAGATCTGTTCGCGTTCCATTTCTTCAAGCGTCAGGCTCTTGGGCGCCTCGACCTGGGCGGCGTGGTGGTAACCGGCTTGTGGGTGCGTGTGGTAAGACAGGCCGGGCATCCCCTGAGCTGGCATCATCTGACCGGACATCGGGCCGGCATGCATTGGCTGCGGCATCACCGCGGGAGCCAGGATATATCCTGGCAGGTGAACCGGCAGGATCAGTCCGCCCGAAGCGGCCGCCATCACCCAGGCATACTGCATCACGTTCCACAATTCGCGGACATTGCCGCTCCAGCGATAAGCCATGAGCGCTTGCAGCGCTTCGATCGATACCATGGGCGCAATCTGCTCGATCGGCTTGTTGGCCGCGCGGGACAATAAGTGCAAGGCAAGCGCCGGAATGTCGTTGACCCTCTCGCGTAAGGAGGGCATGCGGATTTCGAAGGTATTGACGCGGAAATAGAGATCTTCGCGAAACTCGTCGCGAGCCACCATGGTGCGCAAGTCGCGATTGGTCGCGCACAGCACGCGCACGTTGGTGCGGAACGGTTCATTCTCGCCGACGCGGCGGATCTCTCCCGATTCGAGGAAGCGCAGCAGTTTGACTTGGAGGTTTTTGCTCAGTTCTCCGACTTCGTCGAGGAACAGGGTGCCGCCGTTGGCCACTTCGAACAGGCCCTTGTGATTTTGCTCGGCGCCGGTGAAGGCCCCCTTGCGATGGCCGAACAGTTCGCTTTCGACGAGGTGTTCGCTCAAGGCGCCGCAATTGACCGGGATGAACGGCCCGCCGGCGCGCAGGCTGCGCATGTAGATCGTCCGCGCCGCCAGTTCCTTGCCCGTACCCGTTTCCCCCAGAATGAGCACGGTCGATTCGGTGGGGGCAATCGTGTTGATGAGCTGGTTGACAGCCGCGATCGAGGGGTGATCTCCCACGAGAATATTGGGGCCTTCGGCGGCTTGAGCGCGGGATTTAAGCGCCGTGTTCTGATTTTTCAGATCGAGCTTGCTCTCGACCTTGAGGAGGATCGCTTCGATGTCGGCCATCTTCGCCGGCTTGGTGATGTAGTCCATGGCGCCCAAGCGAATCGCCTCGATCGCCGTGTCCATGCTCGCATGGCCGGTCATCATGATCGCTTCGGTATCGGGAGAAACCCGTTTCAAATGCTCCAATATTTGAATGCCCGAATAGCCCGGCATGCGCAGATCGAGCACGGCGACATCGAATACCGACTTTTCCATGGCCCGCATGGCCGTGTGGCCATCCTGACACGTTGCCACCTTGTGGCCAAGACGGGTCAATTCATTGCGCATGACCTCTTGAATGGGGGCCTCGTCGTCGACCAGCAGAATCCTCAAGGATTTCATCTTTTTATTCTCTCCCATTTGGGTTGCGATTTTTACGCGGCCTGGCGGCCAAGGCCGCCGTCGCGTGGTTCGTTTTCTTTGGACTTCACGATGCGGCCAGGGAATCCGATGATGTCGCCTTCAGGCGACTGGCCCGCGGGAATCGAGCGTTCGATCGGCAGCCTCAGGGTAAAGGAGCTGCCCTTGCCCACGCCGTCGCTGGCCGCTTCGATCGTGCCGCCATGGTTGGTGATGATGCAGTGGCAGATGGTCAGTCCCAGTCCGGTGCCCTTGCCCGTGCGGCTTTGCGTGAAGAACGGCTCGAAAATGTTTTCAAGCGTCAATTTGTCCATGCCGCAGCCGGTGTCGCGGAATCTCAAGATCGCATTGCCCATACTCTGGCCGATCTGAATGTCGAGCAGGCCGCCGGTTTCCATGCTTTCAAGCGCATTGACCACCAGATTGACCACGACCGACTTGAGTTCTTCGGGGTTGCCGGGAATCACGACCGGGTCCTCCGGCGCCTGGTAATGAATCGACTTGCCCTGCTTGGAAGGCAGGTGGGAAACGATGTCGATGACCGCATCGATGATGGTGCGTAAATCGGTCGGCTGGAACGTTACCGGTCCGCCCCGGCTAAAAGCAAGTAATTTCTCGGTGATCTTTTTGCAGCGAAACGCCTCGTTTTGAATCATCTGCAAGTAGCGCTGAAAGGTCTCGCGGTTCGCCGGGGAAAACCCATCGGCGCCGTTCATCCGGCTTTCAAGCGATTCGGCGCAAAAGGCGATGCTCGCCAGCGGGTTATTGATTTCATGGGAGACGCCCGCCGCCAGAAACCCAACCGATGCCAGCCGTTCGGAGCGCACAAGCTGGCGGCTGCGATCGTTCACCTGCTTTTCCAAATCCTTGTACACATTTTGCAACCGCTGCATCATCGTGTTGAACTGCTGGGCCAGGTCCTGCATTTCGTCGCCAGAAGACAAGGTGATGCGGTGATCCAGATCGCCGGAGGCGATGCGCCTGACCCCGTCTTCAAGATCCTTGATCGGCTGGATCACCCAGCCATAGAAGAAGCGCAAGAGTTCAAGCGTGAGCAGGGCGCCGAAGATGCTGGTGGGAATGATGATCCAGAGGCTCAGTTGATAGTGGCGGCGGGTGCTGCCGATGCGCTGATCCAGATCGTCATAGAGCTTGTCGCGAAAATCGGCGCTATCTCGTTCGAAGCGCGACAAGGCGGCATTGAGTGTGCCGATCCGCTCGCCCAGGGCGCCAGGTTCCTGCTGAGCCCTTGCCATCGAGAGTTCTTCGAAACCGGCGCGGATCGCTTCGAGGTCATGCTCCAAAACGGCGAGCATCTGATTGCCGAAGGTCTTGTCCGACGGCGATTGTCTGAACGATTCGTTTTCCTTCCAGGCCGAACCGAGCAGGCCCAGTTGAATGCGGGCGCGGCGCAAGAGGTTTTGCACCGCTTCGGCATCTTTTCGTAATTCGATTGCGTTGTTCTCTGCTCGGACACCTGGGCTTGCCGCGGATTTGGGCGCGATATTGGTCGCGGGTTTGCCCGCTTGCAGCAACGCTTGATGCAGGGGGTGAACGATGGCGCGGAGCATATCCGCGGCCTTGAGTTCTTCGGTGTTGCCGCGAATGGCGTTGGTGGTTTTGTAATACGACCAGAGGCCTTGCAGCGTACCGCCAAGCAAAAGCGCGAGCATCGCCACAAATAGGGCGACACCCAACAGCAACTTGTGGCGAATCCGCCAACCTCGGTTCACAGAGGACTCCTTTCCCCTGCCAGAGCGCCGCGGCCTTGTTTCGCATCTTTCGCTGCCATCGATGGCTAGTGAAAGGGAACGGGCGCGGTTCTGGGCCCGGAAATTGTAACATGGCGCGGCATGAAAAAAAGAGGCCACTTTTTCCCCCGGGCCCGAGCCTTCCGCGCTTCCCAAAAATTCGCGCTCCGTGCGCTCACCAGGAAACCGTGCCGCTTTTTTTCTCAGGCGAGAGTCAAAATGGCGCGTGCAAGCCCCCATTCCAGAGGATTCGGCTCCAAAGAGGCCCGGCGCCAAACCTCTGAAAATCCAGCATTTTGCGCGGTTTTGCGCGGCGAGAACGGCCCAGCTGGGAAAACTCGGCTTTTTTTTCGCCAAATCCCGTGCTTACACTTGCCCCTGTGTGAATGTCACGGGTTTTTCGCGAGCCAGGATGGCCTGGAATTTCCCGAAAGTCATTCGCGGCGATGCATCGGAAGCGACCGGAACCGCGGCCGATGCCAGTCCCCAAACGGAGAAGAGCAGGGATGCATATCCGCTTGCCGGCAACTATGGCCAATGAGGTTGGTTTCCCCCCGGAAACCCGACCTTGGGTCGCATAAACGCCTTCAGGAAAACCACCGGTTTTCTCTATGGCGTTTGGCCCATTTGGCCGATCTTCAACTCTTGAATCGCACCCAGTTTCATTCGGCCGAATCTCATCGATTGACCCCTCCGGGGCGAGAAATCGCTTTGGGTGTCAAGGCGATTCCTCGCTTTGGCTCTGGCGTGCAAACGCTTGGGATGGGGTTCGATCGCGCGATTGGTTTCGCGATTTGGCATGGTTACCGGATAGGCCAGGCGGACGTGGATTCAAGCCCTTCGCTAAGCGAGGTGAATAAGAGGCATGACCAGATCTCCGATCCTTTTTCGAGTTGATGCCGATCCCAAGATGGGATTCGCATCCCTGCATCGTTGCCAGGTGTTCGCTGCCGCCTTGCAGCGCCGGCGCCGCACCGCGCATTTTCTTTCGAAGATCGACCCCAATCATCTCGTGCTTCCGCTGAAGCGGGGCGGCAATGAATGGCTGGCGCACGAATGCGCCGCGGGAACCGCCGACGACGCCAAGAACACGGTGGCCCATGCGCGCCGCCTTGGTTGCCTGGCCGTGGTGGTCGATCTGCCCAATGTGACACCGCAGTTTCTCGCCATTCTGGAAAAGGCCAATCTGCTCGTCGTCTGCATCGATCACCGGGCCCAAACCAAGTACACCTCGGGCATGGTGATCAACCCGCTCGCCGGTCCTTCCAAGGTCGATTACAGTTACGACGAAAATGTTCAGCTCCTTTTGGGCGAACGCTACGCGCTCGTCCGTTCGGAAATCCGCCGCGCCCGGCCGCTGCGCGCTCAGGAGCCTCAATCGGCTTTCCGGCTGATGGTGGCGCTCGGAGATCACGATCCCGAAAGGCAAACGCTGCCCCTGGTCAAAACTCTGCTCGGGTGCAATCGCCTCGCGAAAATCGATGTCGCGGTGCGCTCCTGGCATCCGGACCTCAAGGAACTTGAGGAACTTGTCGCAGAGAATGGCGAGCGCGTTTCGCTGGCAATGGAATCCAACGAAGTGGGCCACCGGTTGATCCGCTGCCACCTGGCGATCACCAGCGGCGATGCCTGGTCGCTGGAATTCGCCACCGTGGGCGTGCCCCAGTTGATCATGGTGCAAGACGAAAGCCTCTGGCCCTGCGCCCGCCGCCTCGAGGAAGAAGGGGTTGCCACGATTCTTGGCAGCGCCCAGACCGTATCTCCTTCCACGGCCAAGGGCGCGGTCGCCGACCTGCTTGCCAATCCGCAGGAACGCCAGTCGATGACGCGCAATGGCCGCAGCCTGGTCGACAGCCGCGGGCCCGACCGTCTTGTCGTGGCGCTGGAAGTGATGCTTCAGCCCTGGCTCAAGGCCACCGAAGCGGCCGCGGCGGCCTAAGCAGAGCGCCTCTTTTAAGTTAAGCGCCCCTTTCTAAGCAAAGCGCCTCTTTAAAAGGGGAAACGATCATAAAAAGTGGCATTCACTTTGCCCCGGTGGCCTCTCCACCGGGGATTTTTCTTTTTTGGGCCGACCATTTTCGGAATGGGCGACTTCAACGGCAAGGGGGCTGACGCAAATCCCCGAGAGTTGCGATTGACCTCGAAGGGAAGCGAGGGGTACGGTCTTACCCGGATCACTCCCTTCCGAGGAAAACAGATGAAGAACTACCTGATGGGTACGGTGTTCGGGGCACTGATCGTTGGCCTTTGTGTCAGCGTCAGCCTGAACTGCTTTTTATTAAGCATCGTGGATGAACATGTCGTCCTGCGGCCCGCTCCCAAGGACTCAGGCGAACCCACACCAAGCGCAGTCGCTGCGACCTACACCGCTAGCGTCGATTCCGTCGACCCCGCCCCCGTTCCCGGATACTATCCCGAATCGGCAATCATTGCGAACACATCTCCCTACGCGGCCGCTCCCGTCATGCCGGCAGGGTTTGTCCCGCCTCCCATGCCTTATGCGCCTGCCCCTATGCTTGCCCCTGCTCCAGTACCTTGCCAGGCAGCACCATGCCCAAGCGCCGGCACGACGGCGAGCGTTCAACCCGGCCAACCTTGCCAGGCGACCCTGACCTTTTCGATCAACGAAATGGGCCCTCAACCCGCCTCCATTGCCTCGCCGTTTGTCCCCATGGGAATGGCACCCGCATGCTCCACCGAAAGGTGCAACCAGGTTTATTTGCTGCGCAATACCGCTGCCACGAATGTAGCGACCGCCCTGAATACCTTCATGACGAGCTCGCCCTTGTTCTGTGCCAACGGTCAACAAGGCGGGTCTTGCCAGGGAGTCGATTGTCAGGTGGTCATCGTCGCCGAGCCGATCACCAACAAATTGCTCGTCAGCGCCACCCCCAGGGGCTTCAAGGAAGTCGAACGTCTGATCCTTGAACTCGACGCCACCCCTCAGATCACCCCGACGGCCCCCACCTTTGCCGCGACCTTGCTCAAGGGTTGCCCGGCCAGCGCTTGCACCGCCGGCGGGCCTTGTCCCACCGGAAGCTGCGCTCTGGCGACCTGTCCCAACACCGCTGCATGCGCGAACGCCGCGACCGCTCCCGCGGGCGCCTGTCCCACCACCGGTTGCGCCCAGCCTACGAATGGTTGCGCCCAGCCTACGAATGGTTGCGCGCTGACAACGAATGGCTGCGCCCAGGCAGCGACAGCCATTGGACTGATCTCCGGCGCCACCTTCTGCCCCGCTTCGGGATGCCAGGCAGCCACCATGGCGAATTTGACCAACCTTTGTCCTGCCTCCGCCCAAACGAAGACCAACGAAGCCGACCTGGCCGCGAAACTCGAAAAATGCCTGAAAAAATTGGCGGAACTGGAAAAGAAGCTGTCGGAAACCCAGCAGCCCACCATTCCCTACTCGTACAACTAACTCGTTGTTCCGATGGGCATCAGTCGTCAGAGGCTTCCGTGAAAACGGAAGCCTTTTTTCGTTTGCGTTTTGCTCCATGGGTCTTTGTCTAAAATGAAAAGTTGATCTTCGCGGGGGGGAAGCTTCCGCGCTCGCTGCAAGAAACATCGCCTAAGGCCCAAGAAGGCGACGCTGAGCTCCATGACCACCGTGCTCCCTCAAGCACGATGAAGACCCTCACCGCCACCAGACCTTTCTCAGGAACCATGGCATGAAACGCGACCTCTCCCGCTTCCTAGTTAGGTTGGCGATCGCATGGCCTGTCTTCTCGGGCATGTTGGCAAGCTCTCTCGTGGCGCAGGGCGCTTTAGCCTTGAAGGAACCTCAATTCGTACTTGAGTGGGGGGAGAAAGGTTCAGGACCAGGCGAGTTTCACTCCCCCATCTGCATCGCGATCAGCAGCAAGGACGAGATCTTCGTCGCCGACTTGAACAACGCGCGCATTCAGCAGTTCACCGTAGAGGGGAAGTGGGTGGGTGGATTCGATCTTCCCATCGACACGCCGCCGCGCAAATCCTGCATGATTGGGGGATTGGCAATCAATTCGGAAGGCCTGCTTTTCGTCGCGTTCATGATTCAGCACAAAATCGGCGTCTACACCCCGCAAGGAAAAAGGGTGCGCGAGTGGGGCAAGAAGGGCACCGCGGACGGCGAATTTCATCAACCGGGAGGAATGGTCTTTCCCCCGGATGGGACGATCGCGATCGCGGATCAATGCAATCACCGCGTTCAGGTTTTTTCAGCCGACGGGAAATTCCTTCGCAAATGGGGAGGCCATGGCAGCAAGCCGGGACAGTTCGGCGGCCAGGAGGCCGCGGGGTCTCGTTTTGGCGGGCCGCATTTTTTGAGCCTCGATAGCAAGGGCCGGTTTTACACGACGGAAGGCGTTGCCGGCCGCATCCAGCAATTTTCCGCCGAAGGGCAACCGCTCACGGCCTGGGGCGACAAAACGAGGGAACCGGGCGCCTTCGGCGAATACACTTTTGGTTCGTTGAAAAATACCTTTGGGCCGATCGGGGTCATGGCGGATCGGGAGGACCGGATCTGGGTCAGCAGCCTCAACGATCGCGTCCAGTGCTTCACGCCTGAAGGAAAATTCCTTTTCCGCCTCGACGGCCCGAGTGAAGAAGATCAATTCTCCAAGCCCCACGGCATGGCCGTCGACAGCAAGGGATTCTTCTACATCGCCGATGCGGGCAACCAACGAATTGTCAAATTCGCACTGTCAGGCCGCTAATCCAGCAAACGCCGGCGCGACACCCTCCTCGCGAGGCCTCTCAAGATAGAGTGGAAGCCCATCGATTGGCCGCATCGAGAATGCGCGTTTTGAACAATAGGGTCCAGCGCATTTTTCAATGGAAAAGAACACCGCAAATCCTATCGATTCATTGATCCCTATCCCGGAATCCGCCCGAACCCGGGATGACCGGGAAACCAAAATACAAGGAACGCCCATGCCCGAAATCAATCCTTATGCTTCTTCAGAAGATGACGAAATCCTCCAGGATGGGATCGCTGGCGAGTATGAGTTGGCAAGTCCCTGGGTGCGGCTGGGAGCCGTCATGCTCGATGGGGTGATCCTGTCGATTCCCTCCGGGATTGTGATCGGCCTGATGTTATTCGTCGTATTCAAGATCAAAATTGTCAATGGCGCTTTGACTTCCATGGAAGATCAATTGACTGTTTCGGCCACGGTCGGCCTTACAGTCTTCGTCTTTTATTTCCTATTCAATGGCTACCTCCTATCTCAAAAAGGCCAAACCCTTGGAAAAATGTTCTGTGAAATTCGCATCATTAAAGACGACGGATCGACTCCCTCTTTGATCGATAGCTTTTTAAAAAGGTACGTACTTAATTCCATACTCCAAGGTATTCCCTTGATCGGGATCGTGTACTCCATGATCGATACCTTTTTGATCTTCCGCGAAAGCCGGAAATGCCTGCACGACGACATCGCCGGCACGATTGTCATACAAGACAAGAAAAAGCGTCGCAAACAACGCCAAGACGACGGGGAGGAGGATCTTGAAGACGATGAGGACGACGACGACGAAGAGGAAGAAACCAACGCCACGATGGCGATGATCCTTCCCGTAGGCAGGTCGGGATGGGCCATTGCCGCCGGTTACCTCGCCTTGATTTCGATTCTGATCATTCCCGCGCCGCTGGCGCTCATCACGGGAATCGTCGGGATGATCGAGATCCGCAGGAATCCCAAAAAGCGCGGTATGGGTCGGGCCATTTTCGGCATTGTCATGGGAAGCCTCGGAACGGCATTTCTCCTATTTATCTTGACCATGGTGGCGATCGAACAATTGGTACGACACGGATTCCTGGAACGATTTTGAAAGCTCTGGAGGCGCCGGCGCGCCTCCAGTTCCCCTTATTTTCCTTGCTTCGAAACGTCCTCGATCTGTTCTTCCCCCTTCATCGAAACGATGCCGATTTCGGTTTGGGAAAAATCGCATTGTTTGAGGTCGACCATCCGGATGCGGCTGTTCTCATAGGTGCGAAAATGGTAGCGCAGGTTTTTCAGATCGGCCGCGATCGTCCACAAGGTGTAATCGGCGACTTCCTTGCCATGCTCGGTCCCGCAAGCCGCCCCCTTGGGGATATCGAACTGGTTGAGGATGTGAAACGCCTGAAGCACCCCCTCGCGCGCCGTATCGACCGCGACGGCCGTTTTGGAAAACGCCACTGCCCGCACAAAACGCGAGGGGGGCGTGAAATCGCCTGGCAAACCAAGCATGCCGCTGCCCTGGCCCAGACTTTTGATCTCCTTGCCCGCCAGGTCGCTTCTTTCGATATTTTTCGCGGTCAATGTGACATAGTTGCTGAGATTGGTCATATGCCAGTCAAATTCCGGAGAGTTCGACATGACTCCCAGAGGATTGGCATGAATTTTCAGTTGACCTTCGACATATTCGAGCACCATGCTCTTCCCCAGCGCATCGGTGACGATGTAATGCGCGGGAGGCACGATCCCCATATTTTTTTGCACGACCGCGCCCACGAGCACTTTTTTCGCCTGCGCCACCGCCTCCTCGGCATTGGCGCTCGTGCCCAGCAAGTAAACCCCTAGCTCCCAGGGGGCCAGCGACCGCGACACCTCACTCTCCGGCACTTCCTGGTATTTGGCAAAACCCGGAAAATAAAAGAGGCCCACATGCAGGCCCTTTTCATTGATGCCGTCGATCGTCACATTCATGCCAAACGCATTGGCCCCCACCACTCCATAGCGGTTTTTCCAGCGCACCCCCTGCTTCTTTCCCGAAGCGGTGCCCACAAATTCCTTGCCGCGCGGCACGATGACGATATTCGACTGCAAATCCATCGCGAATTCGAGCGTTCGCGCGAACACGATCGAACCATCTTTTGGCTTGAGCGTGATCCCGGTGCAGGCGCTCGCCGCTCCCAGCGCCACCAAGGATATCAGACCCAACACCGCCAACCACGTAAGGATCGATCTCATGGCCAAGGCTCCTGGATAGGACGCTGTCGTTGACAAGCAATGAGCTTTGTTTTAGCGGTTTTGGAATGCAAGGGATGCCACGCGGCAGGATGAGACGGACCGATCGACGGCCGCCATGAAACGGAAGGTACGAAAGGAAGGAAATGGTCGCGATCAGGCAGACTGCCGCACCCGGCCCGGGTGGGGCAACGCGAGAGGCAAACGGACGGTAAACACCGATCCGACTTCCGGTTCGCTCTTCGCTTCAACCGACCCGTTCATCGCCAGCGCCAGATGCTTCACGATGGAAAGTCCCAGGCCCGTGCCCCCCATTTCGCGCGAGCGCGCGCGATCGACCCGGTAGAACCGTTCGAAAATGCGGGGCAAGTCGGCGGCGGGAATACCGATGCCGTTATCCTTGACTTGCAAGACGGCCTTGCCCCCCTCGGTGCCAAGACACACCGTCACCTTGCCGCCGCGCGGGGTGTATTTGATCGCGTTGTCCACCAGGTTATCGAGGATCTGGCGAATCGACTCCTCGTCGGCCCACACATGAAGCGGTTCTTGCGCGGGAGGAGTGCTCGCCTCCAAGATTTGATTGCGGGACTGCGCGCGCGTCGCCAGCCGCGCGAGGCAATCTTCCACCGATTCGATCAGGTTGATTTCTTCGAAGTCGAAGGTCATCGCGCCCGATTCCACGCGGGCCAAGGCGAGCATGTCCATGATCAAGGCTTGCAACCGGTCGGACTGCTCATCGATTTGACGCAAAAACTGTCCGCGTCCTTCCAGGTCGTCGATGGCCCCATCGATTAAGGTCTCCACGGCGACCTTGATCACGGCCAGCGGTGTTTTCAATTCGTGGCTGACATTGGCGACGAATTCCTGGCGCAACGTTTCCAGCCGGCGCAGTTCGGTGACATCGTGTATGCCGATCACCGTCGAACCCTGCTCTCCGCTACCCAGTGCCGAGACATGGCAAAGAAGATGCCGCTCGGGCGGCCCATCCCATAACAGTTCGAGCCGTACCGGCGCGCCGGTGCGCCGCGACTTTTTGTAAGCCTCAAGCAAAGTCCGGTTGCGCACCAGCTCCCAGATCCTCACCCCCCGGTGATCCGCCTCGCGCAACTGGAGCAGATTCACCGAGCGATCGTTGGCGAAGACGATCCGTTCCTCGGCGTCCACCGCGATGAGCCCCTCGCCCAGCCCCGCTAAGACGGCCTGGAGCTTGCCATATTCCACGCGCAATTCGCCAAGCTGATGCCTGTGCCGGTCGTGAAAACGCCGGATGCGAAAGGCCAGATCGTGAAAGGCGTCGGGCCCTTCCACGGTAGGCACCGTCAGCGCGGGATTGGTTTCGATCTCGTCCAAAAAATGGATGATTTCATTGAATGGCCGCTGAAAGGTCTGTGCCATGAAATAGGCGATCAATCCCGTCAGGATCGTGCCGCCGATCGATGCGATGCCGGCGACCGTCAACCAGCGAAATTTTGTGGCTTCGGGAATTTGCGAAAAAAAAACGGTGCCCGTGTAGAGAATCAAAATCAGGAACAAAATCCACAGCGACATGATCGGCCAAAAAAAGTAGCCGAACAGGGCGGGTACGGGAGGCGGCTTGTGGTTTTTTCCCGTGGGCATGGCGGCCAACCGAAGAGTGGTCAAGAAATTCGTTTCGGCCGGGAAAACACCAGAACTTGCCAAGCCGAGGGGCTTACCCATTCCAAGAAGCAAAAGGACGCGATGTGAGCCGTCTCAGGGCTCGCCAGCCGATTCCCTGCTTCGCTTCGGTCGCGGCGATCCGATCCTAGCCCTTAGTCGGACCGTGCCGTCAAGCCGGCCCAACCCTTAGTCGGCCCGTGCCGTCAAGCCGGCCTAGCTCTTAGTCGGCCCGTGCCGTCAAGCCGGCCCGCCGGGCCGCCAGAATCCGAATCCCCAAATTCAACATCATGACAAACGCCAGCAGCACCAGGGCGCCGGCAAAGGCCAACTTCTCTTTGTCCTGATAGCCTTCTGATGAGTAGTAATAAATGTAATAAGTCAAAAAGGGAGTCGGCTCGGAAAGCCTCTTGGGCCAAAAGTCGGTGTTCCCCGCGGTGAAGAGCAAGGGTGCCGTTTCGCCCGCCACGCGGCTGATCGAGAGAATGACGCCCGAAATCACCGCGGGCAAGGCCGCCGGCAGCAACACGCGCAAGGCGGTCTGAGCCTGGGTGGCTCCCAGTGCGTAGGAGCCTTCGCGCAAACTCGAGGGCACGAGCTTGAGGGCCTCTTCGGAAGATCTCATCACCACGGGGATCATCATGACGCCCAGTGCGAAGGAGCCGGCCCAGGCCGAGTCGGTCTGGAAGGGGCGCACCAATAACGAATAGACAAAAATGCCAATGATGATCGAAGGGGTACTTCCCAAAAGATCGCCCACGAATCGCACCACGGGCACGAGCCGGCTACTACGAAACTCAGAAAGGAACAACGCGGCAAACAGGCCGATCGGCACACCGATCAATGGCGCCATACTCACCATGGTCAAGGTGCCCATGATCGCATGGCCCAGCCCCTTGGGAGGCAGCTTGGTGAAGAAGTCGATATCGACGCTGCGAAAGCCTTGATAAGCCACAAAAAACAGAATGTTGAACAAGGGCAAAATCAAGAGCGCCAAGCCGATGGCGAGCAGGACGGTCATGAAGCGATCCATGAGCCAGTTGGATCGCGCCGATGCCTTGGCCGCCTTCCTCAACGATTCTCCAAGCTCGGCGCGGCGAGCGGCACGCGTTTCGGCTTTTTCGAGGCGGTTCTGGTTGATGGCCACGGGCAAAGTGGCCTCGTCGTCATCGGCCAGGGGCGCGGGCCGGCGGGTGGCGCTCCAAATCAGGACCCGCGCGAACGAATTGACCACCAGGGTGACAAGCAATAGCACCAGGCCCAATTCCACCAGGGCCGAGCGCTGGATATCGCTCATCGCGCCCTGAAGCTGATTGGCAATGACGCTGGGTATCGAAGCGGCGGCGGCATCGAAGTGGGGAAATTTGATTTGCGGCTGATTGCCGATCACCATCGCCACGGCCATCGTTTCGCCCAGGGCGCGGCCAAGCGAGAGGAAGCTGGCTCCAAAGATACCCGGCCAGGCGTAGGGCAACACCACCCGGCTCATCATTTGCCAGCGCGTCGCCCCGAGCGCAATGGCCCCCTGGCGCTGCGCCATGGGCACGGCGCGGCAGACTTCATAACTGATCGAAGTCAAAAACGGGGCCACCATGACCGCCAGCACAATGCCCGCGGTCAACAACCCGCGGCCGGTCTGGTTTTCGGCCCCCACCATGCGCAACACCGGTTGCAGCATCGGTACGACGAAAAAAATGCCCCAAAACCCATAGACCACGCTCGGAATCGCGGCGAGCAACTCGATGAGAAACATCGCTGGCCGCGCCAGCCGCGCGTGGGAAATTTCACAAAGAAACGCCGCCGCCGCCACGCCCACGGGGACCGCGATCGCCATGGCGATCAGTGCCGTCATCAGGGTGCCGTAAATGAACGGCAGCGCTCCGAATTTATCCCGTGAAGGATCCCAATCGAACTGAAACAGCCCGGCCCCGCCAAAGCGGGAGATCGAGGGCCAACTGGCATAGACCAGAATTCCGGTCATCGCCAGCACCAAAAGGGGAACGAACACGGCCGAACCATAGCACGCGACCCGGAAAATCCAGTCGGCCCAAAGTTTTCGCTGGTTCGCGTGCTGAATGACCAAGACAGCAGACCCTTTCGCCAAGGTCCCGTACCGAAGAACTCAAAACTTCAGGGAGCGGTTGCCATCGATTAGACAACAAGCAACCGCGAACCCACTCCTCGCAAACGACCGCTCGCCCTGTCTATTTAAGACCTGTCTATTTAAGACTTGGAGGAACCGGCCACAATTTTACTGATCTTTTCTACCACATTGTTGGGCAGGCGTGCAAAGTGCTTGGATGCGCACAGTTCCTGGCCCTTGCCAGACGCATAGCGCAGGAACGCCTTGATCGCCTCAAGCTTGGGTGCGTCCCCCTTGGCAAAAGCCACAAGCCAAACCGTGCCGCAAATCGGGTAGGAATCTTTGCCGCTCATCTGGATGAGGCTGAAAACCAGATCATCGGGGATTTCCTTGAGACTCGCCGCGGCAGCGGTGACCGATTCGAGCGAGCCGGCGACGAAGGCCGATTTTTCACTGTTTTGAACCTTGCCGTGCTTCAGCTCTTTTTTATCCAGTGCATAAAGCAATTCGACATAACCGATGGAACCGGCATTTTCGTTGACCATCGTGGCGACGCCGGCATTTTTCAACGCGCTTTGACCGATAGGCCATTTGGGTTGAGTCGACGCGCCGACCTTTTCCTTCCACTCGGGACTGACCGCACTGAGGTACGAGGTGAAGATGTGGCTGGTGCCGCTGCCATCGGAGCGGGCGCAGACGGTGATTTTCAGATCGGGAAGCTTGGCGGTGGGATTGATCGCCGCGATCGCCGGATCGTTCCACTTGGCGACCTTGCCCAGGTAGATGTTGGCCAAAAGCTCGCCCGTGAAATTGAGCGGTTCGGCGACATCCTTCAGGTTGTAGATCGGCACCACGGCGCCCATCGCCAGGGGAATTTGCAGCACCTCTGACTTGCCGCCCGCCTTTTCGATCTGCTCGGCCGTCAGCGGCGCGTCGGTGCAGCCGAAATCCCGTTCCTTATCGATGAAGCGCTTGACGCCGTCGCCTGACCCGGTGACCTGGTAGTCGATTTCGGCGCCTTGGAATTCGCCTTTCCAGACTTCCATCATCGGCCCGATGAAGCTCGAGCCGCCGCCGCGAATACGAGCGGTCTTCGCACCCTCACCTCCGCAGCCGACGAAGGCAATCAAACTCGTGGCCGCCCATGCCAACGCCACACGCCTGGAAAGAACCATTTCGCAAATCTCCGAAAGAATGCCCTCAGCGAAAATTCTACTTATCCGACCTGAAGAATCGCCGAGCACTTTGTGTTCAATTGATGAAGGTTTTGGTGGAACCACAGTTTGTGCCGGTCCTGGTTTAAGGGCCGCATCGACCCGGCAATAGGTACCGCGCAGCGAAAAACCACAAGACCGACCCGTACCGAGCAATCAGCTGGAGCGGGCCAATCCAGTGGAGTGCCCATTCCGTTAATCCGGATCGGCCGCCACGGCTTTTTTCGCCGGTTTGCCCGATATCGCTTTCATTTTCAGGTAGGCCTGAATGAAATCGTCGAGATCACCGTCGAGCACCGACATCACCTGCGAAGTGGAATGTTCGGTGCGTACATCCTTGGCAAGGGTGTAAGGCTGCAAGACATAGTTGCGGATCTGGAAACCCCAGGACACTTCGCCCTTCTCGTCGTAGAGCTTTTCGTGTTCTGCTTTTTGTTTATTTTCCTCGATCTTGTACAGCTTGGCCTTGAGCATTTTCATGGCCAGGTCGTCGTTTTTGTGCTGGCTGCGCTCCGAGCGGCTTTCCGCCGCAACCCCTGTCGGAGTATGGATGTAGCGCACGCCCGATTCGGTTTTGTTTTGATGTTGACCGCCGGGACCGCCTGAACGAAAGGTTTGCCTGACCAGGTCGTCGGGCCGGATGTCGATTTCGATCGTTCCGTCGATTTCCGGGGTCACATCGACCGCCGCGAACGAGGTGTGTCTGCGGGCGTTGGAATCGAACGGGCTGATGCGCACCAGCCGGTGGATGCCCGATTCGCTTTGCAAATAGCCGTAAGCGTAATCGCCCACGATTCTTAGGGTCGCGCTCTGGATGCCTGCCTCGTCATTGCGAAGCTCGTCCACCATCTCGACGGTGAAGCTGTGCCGTTCGCCCCAGCGCGTGTACATGCGCATGAGGATTCCGGCCCAGTCGCAGGCCTCGGTACCGCCGGCGCCCGCCTGAATGCGCAGATAGGCATTGCTCGCGTCTTGCGAGCCGCTCAGCATCGATTTGAGTTCAAATTCGGCCAGCTCGGTGCCGACCCGATTCAGTTCGGATTCGAGTTCCCCTTCAAGCGAAGGGTCCTCGTCGGAGAGCTCAAGCAGCGCCTGAATGTCGCCCAGCGCCTTCTCAAGATCCTCGTACGGCTTGAGAATGCCGCTTACCGGCTTGAATTGCGCGATCGCCGATTGAGCCTTTTCAGGATGGCTCCAGAAGTCGGGCGCGGACTGTTTTTGAAGGAAGACTTCCCGCAGGATTTTTTTGCCGCGGATGTCAAAGAGAGTCTCGTAAGAAGGCCAATCGATCGTTAAAGTCTTCCACTCTCTTTTTCAATTCCGGATTCATGCGGTCCCCAGCCCTCAAGGCGAAGCGGATATCAGCCGACAAGTCGAAGCAAATATCAGGAGGCAAGGCGGGTCGGTAGAACCAATTTCCCGCCTTGCTTCATAAGAAATCTTACGAGTTGTCTCTCCCGCTAACAGGTGTTTTCCATGCCGCAGAACCTTGGTTCCTCTCCCGCCTCCGGCCGCCGTATTGTGATCACCGGTGGAGGCAGCGGCATCGGTTTGGCCGCGGCCCGCCTGTTTCTTGAACACGGAGACCGGGTCGTGATTTCGGGGCGGCAAGCGGCCCGGCTAGCCTCCGCTAGCGCAGCACTAGCAAACATTGCAGGAGCTTCCGATCGATTAAAAACGATCAGTGCCGATTTGTCGACCCCGCAAGGGGCGGCCGCATTGAACGATCAGGCAGTGGCCTTCCTGGGTGCGATCGACATTCTGGTCAACAACGCAGGCTTGAATGTGAAGGAGCGCACAATTGCCGAGTTGAACACCGAGCGTTGGCGCGAGGTGCTTGGCGGCAACCTCGACAGCGCCTTCCTGACGACCCAGGCTTTTTTGCCCACCTTCCGCAAGCAAAAAGAAGGGTTCATCGTCTACATCAACTCGATCGCCGGCCTGCGTGGTAACCCGCTGGGCGGCGCCGCCTACGTGGCCGCCAAGTTCGCGTTGCGTGGCTGGGCGACGGCGCTGGCCGTGGAAGAAAAACCGAACGGCCTGCGCGTCAGTTCGATCTTCCCCGGAGAGGTGAACACCCCCATATTGGAGGCGCGGCCCAATCCGGTCACCGCCGAACACAAGGAATCGATCCTGCAACCCGAAGATGTCGCTAGAGCGATCTTCTTTCTCAGCTCGTTGCCCGCCCGAGCAACCATTCCGGAGTTGATCATCACCCCATCGAAAGCGACTTATATTTAGGCGGTCGCAACTGCGATCTCATGGCCCATGATTCTTTGCAAATAGGCCGAAAACATAGCCAAGGCGTAACGAAATCGCGAGAAGGAAAGACGAAATGCCGATTCAAATGATGCTTCGCCGGATCATCATCAGCGAGATCCAGGACGAGCAGGTCATCATGCTCAAGGAAGTCGAGGGGGAGCGCTGCTTTCCCATGCAGATCGGCATCTTCGAAGCGAGCAATATCGACCGGCGCGTCAAGAAACTGACCTCGCCGCGCCCCCTCACCCACGACCTCTTGGCCTCGACCATCGAGAAAATGGGGGGCGACCTTCGGGACATCATGATCACCGAAATCCGCGAGCAAACCTATTACGCCGTGTTGCGCATTGCCATGGCGGGGGAAATCACCGAGGTCGATGCCCGCCCTTCCGACGCCATCGCGCTCGCGGTGACGGCCGGCGTGCCGATCTATGTCGCCGAAGATGTGCTCGATGAAGTTTGCGGCGAGGAATAGTCCACATCGAGCGCGGGAGCATTCGCGGGCTTCTGGGCGGGATCGAAGCCCCACCAGAAGAGAAGGGCGAGCATTCCGTTCAAGACGCCTCCCACCAAAAAGCACCAGCGTAGCTCTTCCGCCGCGCTTTCCAGTTGCATCGCCTGGCGCATCAAGCCCATGAGCAAATGCCCCAAACACATCCCCATTCCTTGAATCGTCACGATCACCGTCTGCACGCTGGCGCGCAAATCGTCGGGCACCCGGCTGTTGATCCAGATCGAACCGGAAATCAAAAACAAGGTGATGACGAAGCCATTCAAAGGCAAGGAAGCGAGCGCGAGCGTCAGCGTTTGACTGACCGACAAGATGGTCAGCGACAAACACCAGGCCACGAGCCCCATCCCCATGGTGCCTTTCAGTCCCATGCGCAAAATGATGCCGGCAAGGAGCAACGCGAGCAACGCCTCGGTCACCTGGGAAAGGGTGAGCGCGGGCACAAGCCACTCACTTCCAATGCCAAGCTCCCGCAAAAGTAAGGGCGTTCCCTGCACGACGAACGGTTGGCTGATGCAAATTCCGAAAACGCTCAGGGAGTAAAGGGCAAACGATTTCCCCCAGAGCAACCGAATCGCCGCACTGGGAGCAAACGATCTTCCCGGCGGGTGAAGAGGTTGCTGATTGGGTAAGGTCATTGCATATATGGCCAAAATCGCCGCCAACACCAACGCCACGCCAAACTGAGCGCCCGTACCCTGGCCGAGGGTGGGAAACAGAGCAAACAAAGGCACCAGCGACCAGCCGGCCGCCATCCAGCCGACCGTTCCCACCATGCGCACCGGTCCAAATTCCTTTTCCGGGTTTTTTAAAAGCGTGAAGAGCAGCGCACTGACCATCACCCAGGTGGGGATGGTCAGCAGCCAATAAAGAAACGTGAAGGCAAACACGAGCACCGGAGCCGTACTTAAAATCAGCCCCAAGATAGCCACGCATATCCCGAAGGCGCACAGAGAAATCACAACTTTGATCGGCAAAACTCGGTCGGCGAGCTGGCCAAATAGGCTGGCCAAAAGCGAAGCGATTCCCTGAGTCGCGGCGCAAATGGAAACTTCTAAAGGCGAAAAGTGCAAGCCGTGTTCGAGATGGGTGCTGTAGCCGGGAAGGAAGGCGCCAGGAACGGAGAACACGATCGCCGCGAGAATCGACAATCGCAACCGCAGCCCCGGTTGACTCTTATCTCCGCTTTCCCTTTCCATGCGCCGATGGTTACTCGATTCGCTCAGGCAGAGCGTCCGGTTTCCAGACGCTCAAAAAGTTCATGATACCCAGGCAACGGGGAGTACCCACTCTCCTACTTGAACTCTTCATCCGCCGATCACGGCGCCCGACAAATCCCAGAGGGAAACCGCTCAACCTCGCCTCGAATTCGACCGATGGGGGTGAATGGCGAGGTTGCCAGTCTGTATGGACCCAGACCGGTGCTTTTGGCAGACTACCGTTTCGATTTGGGCATTTGGCAATTTGGGCAATTGAGTAGGAAATGGTCAACGGGACGCGTGAAGTGCGAATGCCCGCCCTGGGCTGGGTGAGCCCCAAACCGTTGAAGAAAAAGCGGTCGAACACACGCATCGCGGTCAATCTGACAGCGCTCCTGGGTCTGATCCTCGTCGTTGGCGAACTCATCTACATCTTTGGCGCAGGCAACTTGCGCGAAGTGATTCCCGGCCGGATCTACCGTTCCTCCCAGCCCAATCCCGCTTATCTCGATCGATTGATCGCGAAGCATGGGATCCGCACCGTTTTTAACCTGCGAGGCTGCTGCGACCCAACCGCCTGGTACCTGGCCGAAGCCGGTGCCGCGCAGAAAGCCGGAATCTCGCTCGAAGATTTTTCCTTTTCGGCCGGCCGACTGCCTTCCACCAAGGTGCTCAAAAGGCTTGTGGAAGCGATCGACCATGCCGAGGAACCGATCCTCATTCATTGCCATCAGGGAATCGACCGCACCGGCATGGTCGCGGCGCTCTGGTTGCTACTGCGCACTCAAACGACCTTTGAAGAGGCTTTGCCTCAACTGAGTTTGCGCTATGCCCACCTGAACTGGGGACGCACCGGCAATCTCGACCGGTTCATGGCCTATTACGGCGACTACCTCCAAGAAAACGAACTCGTTCATCGTCCGGAAATCTTGCGCGACTGGATCGAACGGACCTATATCCCGGGAGCCGGCAAGGTGCGCATGGAACTGCGCGACCCCAACGAACTGGAAATCGCCGCCGGCCATCCCGCCAAGATCGGCATCCGCTGCATCAATGAATCGCTGGAACCCTGGGTGCTGCGCCCCGGAAACAACGCCGGACACCACCTTTACTGGTACATCGTCGCCCCCGGCAACCGGCAGACGATGTATGCCGGCCTGTCGGGACTGTTCGAGACCACGGTACCGCCTGGCGACTCGATTGTCCTCGAAGTGCCGGTGCCCGGCCACATTCCTCCCGGCGACTATCTTTTGCGCACCGACATGGATGAGCCCTGGCACGCCCGCTTCGCGCAGCTCACCGGATCGATCATGGAAGAAACGATCCGGATCAGGCACCGGACTGCGGCTGTGGCCAGCGTACCGTCGCATGGCACCGGAGCAAGCGCTTCAACCGTCAACAAGAAGAACAACGAACCGGCGGTTGCTCAAACCAGGCCCGCCAGCGAATCAAGCTTCATCCAGGGAAGGAACTTGCCATGAGCAGCCCGGAAAAACCAACGGACACCTTGTCGGTGATCATTCCGCTCAAGGACGAGCGGGATAATTTGCGGCCGCTGCACGAGAAGATCCACGCCGCCCTCCAGCCGGCCGTCGGCGTGCAGATTCTCGATTACGAGATCCTTTTTGTCGATGATGGTTCGACCGACGGTTCCGACCGCATCCTCAAGGATCTGGCCCGGACCGACCCGCGCACGCGTGTGGTAAGGCTTCGGCGCAATTTCGGCCAGACTCCGGCGCTACAAGCCGGAATCGACCACTCCCTGGGGAGCCTGATCGCGACCCTCGATGGGGATATGCAAAACGATCCCTCAGACCTGCCGATCATGATCGAAAAACTCAACGAAAAAACCGAGCCGCCGCTCGACGCGATGTTCGGCGAGCGCGCCGACCGGCAGGACGCCTTCATGGCGCGCAAGGTCCCAAGCCGCATCGCCAACTGGGTGATTCGCCGCGTTACCGGTTCGCCCATCCGCGACATGGGCTGCACCATCCGCGTGCTCAGGCGCGATCTTGCCGAAGCATTGCCCCTCTACGGGGAAATGCACCGGTTCATTCCGGTGCTTTGCCTCATACACGGCGCGCGCATCGTGCAAATTCCGGTCAAGCATCATCCGCGCATCCATGGCCAGACCAAGTACAACCTGACCCGGACCTTCCGCGTCATCCTCGACCTGATCACGATCAAGTTCCTGCAAGCCTATGTCACGCGCCCAATGCATCTGATGGGGGGCCTTGGGCTGGTTTCGCTGTGCTTAGGCGTGATCTCCCTGGTCGTCGCGATCGTCATGAAATCGACCAGCGGGATCTTCCTGACCGGCAACCCCTTTCTGCTTCTAAGCGGTCTGCTCGTGATGGTGGCGTTTCAGTTCTTCAGCATGGGACTTTTGGGCGAACTCTTGACGCGCACCTATTTCGATAGCACCCGCCGCCGTACCTACGCGGTGCGGCAAACCCTGAACATGGCGCCGATTGCCGACTCGCGCCGAAGCGCTGCCTAAAAGGCCGTTTTCGCTTCCTTTTCAACGCTGATTCCTGCCAAAGCGCTGGCGGGCAGGCTGGATTCAATTTCTTTTCAATTTTGTCATTTATTTCATTTTGACTGAAGATTCCCCTATCTGCGCACGACACCGCTGGCTATACGCCGCAGTGGAGGGCTATTTCCGGCTCGCGATCAAGAGGCGGGAATCGGGGATTCATGGCCAGGGAGCAATATCTTCGAACGATTCGGCCTGCTCGCATGGCGGCGCTAACCCTGAGCGGGTTACTCCTCCATGGGATCGCGGGGTGCAGCACGCACCCACCGCGCAAGCTCGACCGCTGGCTTCTGGGCACGACCCATCCGGGCATGGTCCGTGATGTCAGCCGCGACTATGTGGTGCGCTCTCCCGACGTCATCGAGTTTTTGTGCGATCCCGATCCGGAAACGTCCGGTCCCAAGGCCGTCGGTATCGACGGCGCGGTCGTTCTCGGTAAACGAGGCAAATTCGTCGTCGATGGTTTGAGCGTGCGGGAAATCGCGCGGCAGTTTTCAGAAAAATTCAACACCCCGGAAGATCTGGTGTTCGTACGCGTCGTCGAGCACCGCAGCCAGTTTGTTTTTGTCTTTGGAGAAGTCGCCGGTTTGCAGCGGGCCGTTCCCTATCAGGGACCAGAGACGGTTCTGGAACTGATCAAGCGGGTCGGCGGGCTGACACGCCATGCGGCGCCTGAAAAGATCCAAGTCGTCAGGCCTCATATCGCCGACGGCATCAAGGCGGAGGTTTTCCCGGTCGATCTCACGGCGATCCTCGATCAGGACGACCAGTCGACCAACATCATCATCCAGCCGCTGGACCAGATCTATGTCGGCC